>Ga0209211_10000050_pt1 | contig 263706 bp, 245 predicted proteins | sample RifGroA2_FD_183992 | JGI IMG/M metagenome (GOLD analysis project Ga0209211, IMG submission 183992) | Groundwater microbial communities from Rifle, Colorado, USA - Groundwater A2 (SPAdes) (version 2) | ecosystem: Environmental > Aquatic > Deep subsurface > Groundwater | place: Rifle, Colorado...
AGTTCACGAGGCATGCGCGCTTCGACGCGCATGCTCACCCCGCAACCGCCCCGCCGCAGGCGCAGCCAGCAGGGGGTTGGGCACCCGAACATCCAACAGCCGAACAGCCACACGGGCCATTGCTGCGCTCGGCCCCGCCTGCGCAGCGCGTGGCGCTTGCGCCCGCGAGATGGGGCCGAGCGCAGCGATGGCCCGTGTGGATGTCCGATTCGCGGGTTCCCTTCTGTATGCGCCTGGGGCGCGCAGGGCGCGGGGTGGCATGTGTGCCGAAGGACACACATGCTTCGTGAACTGACTCACCGCAGTTGTCCGAGCGGAGCGCCGCAGGCGCGCAGCGAGTTCTGCGGTGCACCCTGTGACCGAGCACCCCAGGTTGCCCCGTAGCGCAGCGAAGGGGTCGCAGACAGCAGGGTAGCCCTTTCTTTGGTCCCTTTCTTTCGGCGACGCGAAAGAAAGGGACTCGCCCGCCGGGGCGAACTCCCGGCCTCCGCCCTCAATCCAGGCACGCCGCACAGATCAGCGAACGAGCGTGCCCAGGCTTCGACAAGCTCAGCCCGAACGGGCAGAAGAAACCCTGCAACTATTAAAACAATAGCTGTCAGTGCTTATCCACCAAGCGCCAGACCCCAAAAAAACCAAAAATTCACCCCGCAGGCAGCCGCATCCCCACCCGCAACCCCCTAGGCACCACCCCCTCCGCCACCGTCCGGCCGCCATGCCGCAGCGCGATCTCCTCCACGATCGACAGCCCGAGCCCACACCCCCCCGCCTTGTCTGACCCGCGCCAGAAGCGCGCAAACAGATCGCCCAGGTGTTCGGCTGGCACCCCCGGCCCGTCGTCCTCCACCAGCAGCAAGGCCCAGCGCCCGGGCTCCTCGTGGCCCACACGCACCGTCACCGTGGCGCCGGGGCCTGCGTAGTGCAGTGCGTTGTCGATGAGGTTGTTGAGCGCCTCGCGCAGCAGCACCGGGTGGCCTTGCACGGGCAGGCTGTCGTCACCCTCGTAGCCCAGGTCCATGCCTTGCGCCAGGGCGCGGGCTGCCCATTCGCGAGCGACTTCGCGGGCCAGGCAGGCCAGGTCGATGGCCTGCATCTCCACGTTCGATTCGGAGCGCGCCAGCTGCAGCAGCTGGTGCACCAAGTGGGCGCTGCGCTGGGCGGCCGAAAGCACTTTCTGCAGCCGTTCCTGCACGGCGGGCTCATGGCTTTCGTGCAGGGCCAGCTCGGTCTGGCCGATGAGCCCGGCCAGCGGGGTGCGCAGTTGGTGCGCAGCGTCGTTGAGAAAGCGCTTTTCCTTTTGCTGGCCGCGCGCCACGGTCTCCAGCAGCCGGTTGATGGTGCTGGCCAGCGAATGCACCTCCTGCGGAGCCGAGGTCAGCTCGATGGGGGGCAGCGGCGTGGTGCCAGCCTGCGGCAGGGCGCCGGCGCGTTCGATCTGGGCCTCCAGGCGCTTCAAGGGTTGCAGGCCGCGCAGCACGCCCGCATATACCACGGCGCTCAGCGCCAGGCCCATCAGCCCCATGGGGAACACCATCTGCTCCAGCAGCTCCTGCGCGATGCGCTCGCGCACGGTGAGGCTCTGCGCCACCTGCACGCGCAGGGTCTGGCGCGTCTGGGGTGTGCCGTAGTCCACGTCCAGCAGCGCCACGCGCACGGGGCGGTCGTCCACGCGGGCGTGGTACAGGTAGGGGTCGCCCACGCGCACCTCCACGGGAGGCGGTGGGGGCAACTGGGCATTGCCCAGCAGAAAGCGCCCGGGCGGGGACGAGACCATGTAGGTGATGCGGTCGGCCGGGTCCTGCTCCAGGATGTCCTGCGCGGCCTTGGGAAAGTCCACCAGCAACCCGTCCCCAATCGGCTTGATCTGCCGCGCGAGCGCCCGCACCGACTGCGTCAGCGTCTGGTCAATGCCCTTCTCGCCGTTCTGCAGCGCAATGCGCCACGCCAGAAACCCGCCAGACAGCCACAACACCAGCTGCGGCAGCAACAGCCACAGCAGCAGCTTGCGTTGAAGAGAAACCCCCGGAACGTGGCGCATGAATTACCAATACAAGTTTGTCTGATGGAAGACTTGCCGCAGAGGGAGTATTCGCCCTGAGGTTGTCGAAGGGCTGTTTGCAAAAACACTTCCCGGCTTCGACAGGCTCAGCCCGAACGGGTGGGGGCAATTTGGGTGATGCAGCCAGTCAAGTGAGTTTGCGGCACAGCGGGCGAAACCGGAGCGGCCAGGCCAGGGCCGCCGCGCAAGGGCCGCCCCGCCGCGCTGGCGGCGTCCCCCTGGGGGGAAGGCGCGCAGCGACTCAGGGGGGCACTCCACTTCACGGCCTGTTCAGCATGTACCCCAGCCCCCGGATGTTGCGGATAGCCAGCGGCGAGGTGTCGAGCTTCTTGCGCAGGCGGTGCACATACACCTCCAGCGCGTTGGAGTTGAGCGGGGGCGCGGCGGTTTGTCCGGGCTCCGGGGGGCTGGCGCGCCAGGCGGCCAGCACATCGTCGCGCGTGACGACTTCGCCACAGCGGTTGACCAGCAACTCCAGCAGCTCCCATTCGCGCTGGGTCAGGTCGAGCAGGTCGCCATTGAGCGCCGCCGAATGGCTGGCGTGGTCCAGCACCAGCGGGCCGATGGTGGTGCTGGCGCCGCCTGCAGCGCTGCTGGCCTGGGTAAAGGCGGGCTGGCGCGCACGGCGCAGCATGGCCTGCAGGCGGGCCTGCAGCTCCTGCATGTTGAAGGGCTTGGTGATGTAGTCGTCAGCCCCGGCATTGAGACCCAGCACGCGGTCTTCCACGCCATCGCGCGCGGTCAGAATCAGCACGGGCAGGCCGGCAATGTGGGTGCGCGCCCAGGTCAGAAGCTCCATGCCGTCGGCGCCGGGCAGGCCCAGGTCCAGGATGATGCCGTCCACCGCCTGCGACTGCAGCAGCGTGGTGGCCTCGGCCACACTGGAGGCCGTGTGCACGCCGAATTCCAGCTGCTGGAGCTGGCCAGTCAGCGCGTCCAGCAGCAGGGCATCATCTTCAACAATCAGTATCGTGGCCATGGGATTGAGCATAACAAAGCACCCCGCCAGCGGCTCCTGCAGCACGGCAATGCTTGCACCCGCAGCGGTTGGTAATTCAATAACGGGCCAATGGCGTTGGTATGTAACCCACACCCGGGAAAGCCCTGATATGTTCATTAATTATTGTAATTAAAGTACCGACTGCGCTGAACAGCACCGGATTGCGGCGCACCAACGGATTCAAACATCGAGGAGACACGGGTATGTGGAAGATGACAAAAATCGCCGCAGTGGCGGTGGGCCTGGCGGCAGCGATGTCGGCCAGCGCGGGGGAGGTGGAGGTCCTGCACTACTGGACTTCGGGCGGCGAAGCCAAGTCGGTGGCCGAGCTCAAGAAGATCATGCAGGGCAAGGGCCACACCTGGCGCGACTTTGCCGTGGCCGGTGGCGGTGGCGACAGCGCCATGACCGTGCTCAAGAGCCGCGTGATCTCGGGCAACCCACCGTCGGCTGCGCAGACCAAGGGCCCGGCCATTCAGGAGTGGGCGTCCGAAGGCGTGCTGGCCAACATGGACACCCTGGCCAAGGCTGAAAAATGGGATGACCTGCTGCCCAAGGTGGTCGCCGATGTCATGAAGTACAAGGGCGCTTACGTGGCCGCCCCGGTCAACGTGCACCGTGTGAACTGGATGTGGGGCAGTTCCGAGGCCCTGAAGAAGGCTGGCGTGGCCGCCATGCCCAAGACCTGGGACGAGTTCTTTGCGGCAGCCGACAAGCTCAAGGCCGCAGGTCTGGTGCCCGTGGCCCACGGTGGCCAGAACTGGCAGGACTTCACCACGTTTGAATCGGTGGTGCTTGGCGTGGGTGGCCCCAAGTTCTACCAGGACGCCTTGGTCAAGCTTGACGACAAGGCCATCAACAGCGACACCATGAAGAAGTCGCTGGAGACCTTCCGCCGCATCAAGGGCTACACCGACCCCGGCGCCCCTGGCCGCGACTGGAACCTGGCCACGGCCATGCTGATCCAGGGCAAGGCAGGCTTTCAGCTGATGGGCGACTGGGCCAAGGGCGAGTTCCTGGCCGCAGGCAAGGCGCCGGGCAAAGACTTCCTGTGTGCTGCTGCACCGGGCTCGGCCAACGCGTTCACCTTCAACGTCGATTCGTTCATTCTGTTCAAGCTGAAGGATGCTGCCGCACAGAAGGCGCAGAGCGACCTCGCCAGCGCCATCATGAGCCCCGCTTTCCAGGAAGTGTTCAACCTGAACAAGGGCTCCATCCCCGTGCGTGCGGGCCAGCCCATGGACAAGTTTGACGACTGCGCCAAGGCCTCGGCCAAAGACTTTGTGGACACCGCCAAGAGCGGCGGCCTGGTGCCCAGCGCGGCCCACGGCATGGCAATTGCCCCGGCCACCGAAGGCGCCATCAAGGACGTGGTCAGCCAGTTCTGGAACGACGACAAGGTCAGCGTCGCCGATGCCATGAAGAAGATCGCGGCCGCCGCGAAAACCAAGTAAGCCGTGCAAGACACACGCGCACACACGCACTAAAACCAACCCCAGAGGGATCCCATCATGAAGACAAGAAACCGCCTTACGGCGGTGGCTTTGGCCGCCGCATGCGCGAATGGCGCCTTTGCTATGGATGTAGCAGGCTTTGAGTTCAACGGTTACTCGCGGGGCGGCCCGGTGTTCAACCACTCCGACGGCGTCAAGGGCAACCTTTCGCTGGGTGGCGAACTGCAGAAGTACCGCCTGGGCAACGAGGGTGACAACGGCATCGAAGTCAACTTTGCACGCGGTTTTGAAGCCGGCGGTGTCAAGTGGAAGGTCAACTACATGCCCGCCAAGTGGGGCAGTGGCGACATCAGCACCGAACAGGCATTTGTGGAAATGAGCGGCTTCTCGTTCTCGCCCGAAGCCAAGTTCTGGGTCGGCCAGCGCCGCCTGCGGATCCAGGACGTGCACATCGTCGACTACTTCCTGCTGAACTACGGCGACAACATCGGCGCCGGTGTGACCGACGTGCCCGTCGGCGGAATGAAGCTGGGCCTGGGTGTGTTCACCGGCGACAAGTTCGACGGTGGCCTGCCCAACAACGTGAAGGCACACCGCATCAACGCCGACCTGTCGGAGATCAACACCAACCCGGGTGGCAAGCTGCGGGTGCTGCTGACGGCGGTGGGGGGCAAGGGCCAGGTCAATGGCGGTTCGGGCTCGGGCATCTCCTTCATGCACACGCAAAAGGAATTCCTGCTGCCCAGCATCACCAACACGCTGTACCTGCAAACATCGCGGGGCCATGCGCGCATCGACGGAGAGTTCGAGGCCATCGAGGGCACCAGCGCTGGCAAGCGCGCCACCCGCATCGCCGACTCCATCAATTGGCAAAGCGGCCCGTTTGGTGGTCAGGCCCTCATTGGCTACCAGACCAACAAGGCTGATCTGACGGGCGTGGAGACCAAGGACTTCTCGCTGGGTGGCCGTGGCTCCTATGCGTTCACCAAGAACTTCAAGGGCCTGGTGGAACTGTCCACCACCACCCGCAAGGGCACTGGTGCTGACCAGCGCCTGTCCAAGGTCACGCTGGCGGGCGCCTTGGCCCTGTCGGAAGACTTCTGGTCACGTCCCGAGTTGCGTCTGTACGTGACCAAGGCCAACTGGAACCAGGCAGCGGCACTGGCCAATGCCGCAACCTTTGGCGCCAATGGCAAGACCTCGCGCACGCTGGTGGGCGTGCAGTACGAGGTGTGGTGGTGATCCGTTGAGTAGGTAGTGAGTTAGCGAGTTAGTCAGAGGTTACTTTGTTCATTTGGGGGGCACTCCTGCGTGTCCCCCGCTTTTTTTACATGCAGGACGATGACAAACACATACCGTGGCCATGAGCAAAAACACGTTTGAAACATGGCTGCCCAAGCTGGTCGTGACACCGGCTTTTGTACTGGGCTTTGCCTTCATCTATGGCCTGATGGTCTGGAATGGCGTGCTGAGCCTCTCCGCATCGCGCATGCTCCCCAACTACGAGTGGGTGGGCCTCGCGCAGTACGAAAAACTCTGGGAGATGGACCGCTGGTGGGTCGCGCTCAAGAACCTCGGCATCTTCGGCGTGGGCTACGTGGGCGGGTCCCTGGCCATCGGCGTCGTGCTGGCCGTGCTGCTGGACCAGAAGATCCGCGCTGAGGGCGCGCTGCGCACCATTTACCTGTACCCCATGGCCCTGTCGTTTGTGGTCACGGGCACGGCCTGGAAGTGGCTGCTGAACCCGGGCCTGGGCATCGAAAAAATGGTGCGCGACTGGGGCTTTCCGAATTTTGAGTTTGGCTGGCTGGTGGACACCGAGATGGCCATCTACTGCGTGGTGATTGCAGGCATCTGGCAAAGCGCTGGTTTTGCGATGGCGCTGTTCCTGGCGGGCCTGCGGGGCATCGACGACAGCATCATCAAGGCCGCGCAGGTCGATGGTGCATCCTTGCCACGCATCTACTGGCGCATCGTGCTGCCAGCACTGCGGCCCGTGTTCTTCTCCACAGTCATGGTGCTGTCGCACCTGGCGATCAAGAGCTTTGACCTGGTGATGGCGCTCACCGCCGGTGGCCCTGGTTTTTCCACCGACGTGCCCGCAACGTTCATGTACACCATGTCGTTCTCGCGCGGCCAGATCGGCCTGGGCGCCGCCAGTGCCACCATGATGCTGGCCACCGTGGCGGCACTGGTCATCCCTTACCTTTACAGCGAACTGCGGACCAAGCCCCATGACCGCTAAGCCCTCCCTCTTTCCGTCGCTCGGCCGCTTGCTGGTCTATGCCGTGCTGGCCCTGGCCACCGCGTTCTTCCTGCTACCGCTGTACGCCATGCTGGTCACCTCGTTCAAGGATGCCGAGGAGATCCGCAGCACCTCGCTGCTGGCGCTGCCCGCTGCGCTGAACGGGGCAGCCTGGGGCACGGCCTGGTCCAGCGCCTGCACGGGCGTGGACTGCAATGGCCTGCGCCCGTTCTTCTGGAATTCGGTGGCCATGGCCGTGCCGGCCGTGATGATCTCCACCGTGTGGGGTGCGCTCAATGGTTATGTGCTGAGCCTGTGGAAGTTTCGCGGCAGCGATGCGCTGTTCGGCATGCTGCTGTTTGGTGTGTTCATGCCGTTCCAGGTGGTGCTGCTGCCCATGAGCCAGGTGCTGGGATGGCTAGGGCTTTCGAGTTCCATCACCGGGCTGGTGCTGGTGCACTGCCTGGCGGGGCTGGCGGGCACCACGCTGTTCTTTCGCAACTACTACGCGGCGATCCCGAAGGAGCTGGTGAACGCGGCGCGCATGGATGGCGCCAGCTTCTTCCAGATCTTCTGGCGCATCGTGCTGCCGCTGTCCACGCCCATCATCATGGTCACGCTGATCTGGCAGTTCACCAACATCTGGAACGATTTCCTGTTCGGTGTGGTGTTCTCGGGCACGGATTCGAAGCCCGTGACGGTGGGCCTGAACAACCTGGCCAACACCAGCAGCAGTGTGAAGGCCTACAACGTGGACATGGCGGCCGCCATCATCGCGGGCCTGCCCACCATGGTGATCTACGTTCTTGCAGGTAAGTTTTTTGTGCGCGGCCTCACGGCTGGCGCGGTGAAAGGTTAAGGAAAATCATGGCGTCTTCATTGGACATCGCGGGCATCAACAAGCGCTTTGGCAAGGGTGACAAGAGCGTGGAAGTGCTGCGCAAGATCGACATCCACGTGGCACCGGGCGAGTTCCTGATCCTGGTCGGCCCCTCGGGCTGCGGCAAATCCACGTTGCTCAACATCATTGCGGGCCTGGACGAGCCCACCGAAGGCGAGATCCGCATCGGTGGCAAGAACGTGGTGGGCATGCCCCCGCGCGACCGTGACATCGCCATGGTGTTCCAGAGCTACGCGCTGTACCCCACGCTCTCTGTGGCCGACAACATTGGCTTTGCGCTGGAGATGCGCAAGATGCCCAAGCCAGAGCGCCAAAAGCGCATCGACGAAGTCGCAGCCATGCTGCAGATCAGTCACCTGCTCGACCGCCGCCCCAGCCAGCTCTCGGGCGGCCAGCGCCAGCGCGTGGCCATGGGCCGGGCACTGGCGCGCCAGCCGCAGCTCTTCTTGTTTGACGAACCGCTGTCCAACCTCGACGCCAAGCTGCGCGTGGAGATGCGCGCCGAGATCAAGCGCCTGCACCAGGCCAGCGGCATCACCAGCGTGTACGTGACGCATGACCAGGTCGAAGCCATGACCCTGGGTTCGCGCATCGCGGTGATGAAGGGCGGCGTGGTGCAGCAGCTGGGCACGCCCGACGAGATCTACAACCGCCCGGCCAATACCTACGTGGCCACCTTCATCGGATCGCCCACCATGAACCTGCTGCGTGGCGCGGTCACGGGCGGGCAGTTTGGCATCCAGGGTGCGGCGTTGAACCTGGCGCCTCCACCATCCAGTGCTAACGAGGTGCTGCTGGGCGTGCGCCCCGAGCACCTGGTGATGCAGGAGACCGCCCCCTGGCGCGGCCGGGTCAGCGTGGTGGAGCCCACGGGCCCGGACACCTATGTGATGGTGGACACCGCCGCAGGCAGCATTACGCTGCGCACCGACGCCCAGACCCGCGTGCAGCCCGGCGACGCCGTGGGCCTGGCGGTAGAGCCCGCCAACGCCCACTGGTTCGACGCCAAGTCCGAAGATCGATTGACAGGCTGAGCGGTTGGGAGCCCCGGCCCCTGGGTCGCTGCAAGAAGGGGCTTTGGTCTTTGCCTGAAGCGGTAATTCAGGTAAAAAGAGGCTCCAGTGCTTATCTATCAAGCGCCAGCAGCTATATAAATAATAGCGTTAGCGATCCGCAGGCCGCCGTCTGCCGCAGGGCAACGGGGGCGTGTGACCTTTGGTTTTCATATTTTTCCCATGCACCCTCAGCGCCTCCTTGCCGACATCGGCGGCACCAATATCCGACTGGCCTGGCAGAACGGACCGGGCGGCCCCTTGCATGACACGCGCGTGTTGCCCTGCGCGCAGTTCCCCACCGTGGATGCTGCGCTGGCGGCCTATCTGACAGAAGTGGGCGTACCCACCCCGCGCGAGGCTGCGTTTGGCATTGCCAACCCCGTCACGGGCGACGCCATCCGCATGACCAACCACAGCTGGAGCTTCTCGCAGCGCGCGGTGCGCGAGGCGTTTGGTTTTGAGCGCCTGGTGGTCATCAACGACTTCACCGCGCTGGCGCTGGCGCTGCCCCTGCTGACGCCCGACCTGCTGCGCCCCGTGGGCGGTGGAGAGGCCGTGCCGGGCGCCGCCATCGCGCTGCTGGGCCCGGGCACGGGCCTGGGCGTGTCGGGTCTGGTCTTCCCGCCGGGGTCCAGCAACGGTGTGCCGTTGTCGGGCGAGGGTGGGCACGTTTCGCTGGCCGCGCAGACGCAGCGCGAATTCGACGTGCTGGCCATCCTGCAAGAACGCTATGGCCATGTGTCCGCAGAGCGCGCGGTGTCGGGTGCGGGGCTGGTGGACCTGTACCACGCGCTGCGCAGGCTGGCCCAGCGCGGCGGCAAGGAGATCAGTTCGGCCGCCGAAGTGACCGAGCTGGCCCTGCAGTCCAACGACGCCTTGGCGCTGGAGGCGCTGGACCTGTTCTGCGGGTTTCTGGGCAGCGTGGCGGGTAACCTGGCCCTTACCCTGGGCGCGCGCGGCGGCGTGTTCATTGGCGGCGGCATGGTGCCGCGCCTGGGCACGCGGTTCGACAAATCCTCGTTCCGCGCACGGTTCGAGTCCAAGGGGCGCTTTCAGCCCTACCTCGCGTCCATCCCCTGCTGGATCATCGACCCGAGCGCCACGCCTGCGCTGTATGGCGCTTCGCGTGCGCTCGATATTGCCGGCTCTGAAGGATGAGCAGCGAAGTTGCCGCACCGCCCGCGCCGGGGCCTGCACTACAGGTCAGCGGTGTGCACCATGTGGCCATCATCGCCAGCGACTATGTCCGCTCGCGCCGCTTCTACACCGAGGTGCTCGGCCTGCGGGTGGTGCACGAAGTCTTTCGGGCGGAGCGGCAGTCGTACAAGCTGGACCTGCAGTTACCCGATGGAACGCAGGTGGAGCTTTTTTCCTTCCCCCATCCACCCGAGCGCCCGTCGTACCCCGAGGCCTGTGGCCTGCGCCATCTGGCGTTGCGCGTAGCCGATATGGAGGCCAGCGTGGGCACGCTGGTAGCGCACGGCGTGGCGGTGGAGCCGGTGCGGGTCGATCCGTTTACCGGCGCGTTGTTCACCTTTTTTGCCGACCCTGATGGGTTGCCGATCGAGCTGGTGGAAGAAGTCCGGGCGCGTTAAGCGGCACATTGCCGCGAGGCTGTGCGGCGCCTTGACCAGACGCCGCGGGTGCGGACCTGCCCCCCTGAGATGCCGTCCTATTGCAACCACGCCTTGACGCGCGCCGACAGCGCCTCGGTGCTGATGCCGTAGCGGTCGTGCAATGTGGGCAAGGCGCCCGCATCGAGGTAGGCATCGGGCAGCCCCGCCAGGCGGAACCGTGTGGGCTGCACACCGTTTTGCAGCAGTGCGCTGGCCACGGCTTCACCCAGGCCGCCGACCACTGAGTGGTTCTCGGCCACCACCACCAGGCGCGGCTTGCGCTGCACCTCGGCCAGGATGGTCGCAACATCGAGTGGCTTGATGGTGGGGCAGTGCAGCACGCCCACGCCGATGCGGTCGACCTGCAGCGCCTTGGCCACCTCCAGCGCGCGCATGGTCAGGAAGCCGCTGGAGATGATGAGCACCTCGTCGCCATCCACCAGGCGCTTGGCTTTGCCCAGTTCGAACTGGTAGTCGTACTCGTCCAGCACCAGAGGCACGTTGCCGCGCAGCAGGCGCATGTAGACGGGGCCGTTGTGGGCGGCCATCTGCGGCACGGCCTGCTCGATGTCGAGCGCATCGCAGGGGTCGATGATGGTCAGGCCCGGGATGCCACGCATCATGGCCAGGTCTTCGGTGGCCTGGTGGCTGGGGCCGTAGCCGGTGGTCAGGCCGGGCAGCGCGCAGCACATCTTCACGTTCAGGTTTTCTTCGGCGATCACCTGGTGAATGAAGTCGTACGCACGGCGCGTGCCGAACACGGCATAGGTGGTGGCAAAGGGAATCAGCCCTTCCTTGGCCATGCCGCCCGCCGCGCCCATCAGCAGCTGCTCGGCCATGCCCATCTGGTAGAAGCGCTCGGGGTAGGCCTGCGCAAACAGGTGCAGGTCGGTGTACTTGGCCAGGTCTGCGGTCATGCCCACGATCTCAGGGCGGGTGGCGGCCAGTTCGACCAGGGCCTTGCCAAACGGTGCGGCCTTGACGCGCTGCCCCTCACCCGCGATGGAGGCGATCATGGCGGAGGTGGTCAGGCGCGGTTTTTTCTCGGCGACGGTGTTCATACGGCGGCTCCTTCGGGTGCGTTCTGGTCGAGGATGGCGAGGGCCTGCTGCCACTCGGGCGGATCGACGCGGATGAAGTGGTTCTTGTCGCGCGTCTCCAGGAAGGGCACGCCCTTGCCCATGAGCGTGTTGAACAGGATCACGCGCGGCTTGGCTTCTTTCAGGTGGCGCGCGGTGTCGAAAGCGGCCAGCACGGCGGCCAAGTCGTTGCCGTCCACGCGCTGCACGTGCCAGCCGAACGCGGCCCACTTGTCGGCCAGCGGCTCGAAGCCCAGCACTTTGCTGCTGGGGCCGTCAGCTTGCTGGTTGTTGATGTCCACCAGGCAGATCAGGTTGTCGAGCTGGTGGTGGGCGGCCGACATGGCGGCCTCCCAGGTCGAGCCTTCGTCCAGCTCGCCGTCGCTCATAGAGTTGTAGACGAACGCGGGGTTCTTTTTCTGCTTCAGGCCCAGTGCCATGCCCACACCGATCACCAGGCCTTGGCCCAGCGAGCCACCCGAGATTTCCATGCCTGGCGTGTACGTGGCCATGCCGCTCATGGGCAGGCGGCTGTCGTCGCTGCCGTAGGTTTCGAGTTCGTCCTGCGGGATCACGCCCGCTTCGATCAGCGCCGCGTAGTGCGCGATGGCGTAGTGGCCGTGCGACAGCAGGAAGCGGTCGCGGCCCTCCCATTCAGGGTTCTGCGGCTGCAGGTGGAGGGCATGGCCGTAAGCCACGGCCAGCACGTCGGCCCAGCCCAGGGCCTGGCCGATGTAGCCCTGGCCCTGAACCTCACCCATGCGAACGGCGTAGCGGCGGATGCGATGGGCGCACCGGGCCAGCGCCTGCAGTTTGTCTGCGGCGGAAGTCATGGAGTTCTCCTGTGTGAAAGCGGGGGAAGAAAAGCGTTTAGCGAAGGATCGAGGCGGGCACGTAAGACACCAGCGCCAGCACCAGTAAGGCCACGAAGTAAAACGGCCCCAGCTCGCGCACCGTCTGGCCCACCTTGACCTTGGCCAGTGCACTGGTGATGAACAGCGTGGTGCCCACCGGCGGGGTGTAGAGGCCCACAGCCAGGTTGACCACCATCATGATTCCCAGCTGCACCGGGTCCATGCCAATGCTCTGGGCCAGGGGCAGGAACACCGGGGTCAGCAGCAGCACAGCGGCTGGCAGGTCGATGAACATGCCGATGAACAGCATCAGCAGGTTCATGATCAGGATCACGATCCAGCCCTGGCTCACGTTCTGCTGGATCCAGTGGGCCACGCCCGTGGGCATCTGGTCGTAGGTGAGCAGCCAGCCGATGGCGGCGGACGCCATGATCACCAGCAGCACCACACCGGTGGCGAGGCCAGCGGACACCACGGCGTCGTTCAGGCGCTTGAACGAGAGGTCGCGGTACACCACCACCGACACGACCCCGGCGTACAGCGTGGACAGCACGGCCACCTCGGTCGGCGTTGCAATGCCAAAGCGCAGGAACAGCACGATCAGCACCGGCAGCAGCAGCGCGGGTGACGAGTACAGCAGGTGCACGCGGAATACGCGCCAGTCGATGGGCGTGAGATCCCGGGGGAAGTTGCGGCGCTTGCCGACCCACCAGCACATGAACATGAAGCCACCGCACATCAGCATGCCGGGCAGGATGCCCGCGACAAACAGTGCTGCAATGGAGGCATTGGCCGTCAGCGCGAACAGGATCATCGGGATCGAGGGTGGGATCAAGATGTCAATGGTGGCGGCCGCAGCCAGCGTGGCCGCAGAGAAGGCGGGCGGATAGCCCAGGCGCTTGTGCCAGGGGATCAGCAGCGAGCCGATGGCCGAGGCGTCGGCCACGGCCGAGCCCGAGACACCGCCGAACAGTGTGGACGACAGCACGCCCACCTGCGCTGGCCCGCCATGAAAGCGGCCGATCAGCGTGCTGAGCACGCCCACCAGCGCGGCCCCGAGGCGACCGCCCATCATGAGCGAGCCGGTGAGCATGAAGAACGGGATCGCGATCAGCGGAAAGCTCTGCACCTGCGCCACCATCTGCTGCACCAGCAGGTCAAGCGGCACGCGGTCGGAGGTGGCGGCTGCGGCCATGGCCGCGACCAGCAGCGCATGGGCGATGGGCATGGCCAGCACGGCCGCACCGAGAAAGACGAAAAGAATGAGGGCGCTCATGGTGAGATCCTTGGCGTGGGTGGCGGGGCTTACCAGTGCGCCTCGGGCACGGCGGTCTCAGCATTGGGGGCACTGGGCACCGGCGGCGTGGCCCACGCATTCCAGGCCGACTTGAGTGCCAGCAGCGCCAGCATCACCAGCCCACCCATCACGCAGCCGTAGGTCAGCGACCCGGGCACCTGCAAGATGGGCGACTTCTCGTCGTGCACGATCTCCAGCATCTGGTACGTGGCCCGGGCAAGCGTGCCGTACAGCGCAGCCACCACCAGCCAGCTGCCAATGGACGCCCAGCGGCGCAGCGCGGGGGGCACAGCGTCCATCAGAAAGCTGGTGGTGATATGGGCGCCGTGCGCAGCCGCCAGCACCACACCGGACATGACCAGCCAAGGGAATAGCAGCTCTGGCACCTCATTGGCCCATTGCAGGCTGGTGCCGGTGGCGTAGCGCAACACGGTGTTGGCCACCAGGATGATGAAGATGACGGACGTGCTGATCCACAGCAGCACTCGGCACACGCCGACAACGGCCCATTCGATGAAGTTCATCGGGAGACTCCTTGGGCTGCAAGGGCCGGGGCCCATGCAGCGGCTTCGGGGAAATGAGGACAGGCGCAGCAGCGGCCAGAACAATCAGCGCGCGGCGGCGATGACTTTCTTGAGGTAGGGTCCGATGGGCGTGGTCAGCCACTTGGCGTCCACCGCAGACGTGGCCTTGGCAAACGCGGCCTTGTCCACCGTGGTCACCTGCACGCCCTTGGCCTTGAGGTCGTCCAACAGCTTGTCGTCGGCCTCTTGCGACATCTTGCGCTGCAGCGCCGTGGCTTCGGCAGCGGCCTCGGTCACGGCCTTGCGGTCGGCGTCGGACAGGCGGTCCCAGGTGCGCTTGCTCATCAGGAACGGCGTCATCTGGAACATGTGGCTCGTCAGGGCCAGGTGCTTTTGCACTTCGTAGAGCTTGCTCGCATGGATGTTGACCAGCGGGTTCTCCTGCCCATCGACCACACCCTGCTGCAGCGCGACGTACAGCTCGGCAAACTTGATCTGCTGCGCCTCGGCGCCCAGCGCCTGCATGATGTCCACCAGCACCGCGTCGGGCGGAGTGCGCATCTTCAGGCCCTTCATGTCTTCGACCTTGGTGATGGGCCGCTTGCTGTTGGTCATGTGGCGGATGCCGTTGTCCCAATAGCCCAGCACCACCATGCCCTTCTCTGCGGATTTTTGCGCCAGCTCCTGGCCCAGCGGGCCGTCCAGCAGCTTGAAGGCCTGCGCGGGAGTGGAGAACATGAACGGCATGCCGTAAGCGGCGTACTCGGGCACGGCCACCGACACGGCGCCTTGCGAGTTCGCCGTCATGTCCAGCGCGCCGGTACGCACGGCCGTGACCATGGCAGCGTCGTCGCCCAACTGGGCGGAGGGCGCCACCTGCACTTCGATGCGACCCGCCGTCTTGGCCTTGAGGGTTTCGGCGAACTTGACGGCGGCCTCGTGCCGCGGATTGCCGGGCGCGGCGCCATGGCCCAGCGTGAGCTTCATGGTTTGCGCCTGCGCCTGCGCGAGCCCGGGCAGTGCCACCGCCAAGGCAGCGGCTGCCAACAGGGTGCGGGTGAAGGTTTTGCGTTGCATGGTTTGTCTCCTGGTTTATGTTTGTTGACAGGTCGTGAGGGCGGTCAGTGAATGAGCATGCCGCCGTTCACGTCCAGTGTGATACCGGTGCAGTAGGTGGATAGCGGGCTGGCGAGAAACACGCAGGCTCCGGCAATGTCATCGGCCCGGCCCAGGCGGGCGAGCGGAATCGTCTCTGCAATCTCCGCCTTCTTCTCTTCGGTCAGTTTGCCCTTGATGATGTCTGTGCCGATCAGGCCGGGCGTGATGCAGTTGACGCGAATGTTCTCAGGACCAAACTCGCGGGCCATGGCGCGGGCCAGGCCCAGCACACCTGCCTTGGCGGCCGAGTAGTGGGGCCCGCCCAGAATGCCGCCGCCGCGCTGGGCCGACACCGACGAGATGCAGATGATGGAGCCACTTTGCTGCGCACGCAGCGTGGGCAGCACAGCCTGGGACATGTACAGCGTGCCACGCAGGCTGACGTTGAGAATGCGGTCGTAGTCGGCGCCGGTGATCTCCAGCGTCTTGACGGGCTGGGTGATGCCCGCGTTGTTGACCAGCGTGTCGATGCGGCCGAAATGGGCGCGCACTTGGGCCGCCGCCGCTTCGCACGACGCCTTGTCCGTCACATCGGCTACCAGGCCCAGATGACCCTCGCCCAGTCGAGTGGCGGCGCCCGCTGGGTCGGCATCTTCGAGGTCGAGGATCGCGACCTTGGCCCCTTGCTCGGCCATCAAACGGGCGGTGGCAAACCCGAGGCCATTGATACCCGCCCCTCCGGTAATGATGGCAACCTGGTTCTTGAGCAGCATGTGTCTTGTCTCCTTTGGTGTGAAGGCGTCAGGAGACGCGGACGCTGCCCGATGGGCCGCTGTCAACGCGATGTCTCCTGTTCTGGGAGCCGATTCTCAAAGCCGCTCAAGATGATGACAAGCGATGAATCATCAGCGTAAGATGACATTCCGTCATCTAACGTCAGGGTTCACCCCATGCCCACCTTGCCGCCCATTGCCAACCTGCAGGCCTTCGAGGCCGTGGCGCGCCGCCGCAGCTTTGCGCTGGCAGCGGCGGAGCTGAACCTCACGGCGTCGGCCATCAGCCACCAGGTTTCCAGGCTGGAGGCCCAACTGGACATTCGCCTGTTCGAGCGCAGTGCCCACGGGGTGCGCCTGAGCCCTGCGGGCGAGCACTACCTGATGCACGTGGGCTCCGCGCTCAACGCCATTGCCACGGCCACGGACGATTTGCGGCATGGCATCCGCAACAGCCTGTATGTGCACTCGGCACCCAGCATTGCCAGTCTGTGGCTCATGCCGCGCCTGCACCACTTTGCGCAGGCCTACCCGGAGATATCGCTCAATCTCTCGGCCGCTCACACACCCAGCGATTTCGCGCTTGGCCAGGCCGACATCGACATCCGCTACGGCATTCCGCAGTGGGGCGATCTGGTAGTGGAGCCGTTGTTTGAGGAGGCGATCGTGCCGCTCGCCAGCCCGGCCTTCATCAAGGCGCACAAGCTCAAGCGTGCCGAGCAGCTGCTGGACCTGCCGTTGATCCAGAGCAACGTGAGCATCGTGCAGTGGTCCGACTGGTTTGGCCGGTTCACCAAACTGCGGGCGCCCGACCGTTTCTCCCTGCGGTTTGACCGCGCCCAGATGTCGCTGGATGCTGCCACGCAGGGCCTGGGCGTGGCGCTAGAGAGCGCCGTCAACGCAGGCGGTCACCTGGCCGATGGCAGGCTGAAGGCTCCGTTCGGCATGGAGCAGGCCGTGCGGGTGAAGGCGCATTTCGCGGTGTATCCAGAGCGGCACGCCAAGCGCCCGGCGGTGGAGGCGTTTCTGTCGTGGCTGCACAGCGAGGCTGCGCAGACCTAAAGGCCCAGCAACCAGGACTGCGATGGTCTGCAGCCCCGGTGGCGAGGCTCTCACATCTCCTCGCTCCAGCAATACCCATCCCTCGCAATCATCGCGCTGGCCGAGCTAGGCCCCCAGCTGCCCGCCGTGTACGGGCGCGGCCCCACGGGGTCGTTCTTCCAGTGCTGCAGGATGGGCTCGACCCAGCGCCAGGCTTCTTCCTGCTCGTCGCTGCGCACAAACAGGTTCAGGCGGCCTGCAATCACGTCGAGCAGCAGGCGCTCGTAGGCGCCCACGCGCTCGGTGCCAAAGCGCTGGTCGAAGTCCAGGTTCAGGTGCACCTGCGACAGCGCGGGCTCCGTCTGGTGCTGGGCGGCGCCTTGGGCCAGCAGGTGCAGCTCCAGCCCGTCCTTGGGCTGCAAGTTGATCACCAGGCGGTTGGCCGCGCCCACCGGGGTCTTGAAGATGGGGTGCGGAACGGGGCGGAAGTTGACGACGATGTGCGCGTCGCGCCCGGCGAGGCGCTTGCCGGTGCGGATGTAGAACGGCACTCCGGCCCAGCGCCAGTTGCTGATCTCGGTGCGCAGCGCGACAAAGGTTTCGGTGGTGCTGCCGGGGGCCACGCCTTTTTCCTGCGCGTAGCCGGGCACTTGCGCGCCGTGCACGTTGCCCGCCGCGTACTGACCCCGAATCACGTGCTGGCCGATGGTCTCCATGCTCCAGGGCTTGAGCGACTGCAGCACCTTGAGCTTTTCATCGCGGATGGCGTTGGCGCTGGAGTTGATGGGCGGCTCCATGCCGATGGCGCACAGCAGTTGCAGCGCGTGGTTCTGCACCATGTCACGCAGGGCGCCGGTCTGGTCGTAGAACGCACCGCGCGACTCCACGCCCAGTTCTTCGGCAATGGTGATCTGGATGTTGGCAATGGTTTCGCGCCGCCACAGGGGCTCGAACAGTGCGTTGCCAAAGCGCATGGCAAACAGGTTCTGCACCGAGGGCTTGCCCAGGTAGTGGTCGATGCGAAAGACCTGCTCTTCCTTGAGCACGCGGCGCAGCGTGTCGTTGATGGCCTGGTTCGATTGGAGGTCGTGGCCCAGCGGTTTTTCCAGCACCACGCGGGTGGTGGGGCCGTTCAGGCCCACGGCGGCGATCTGCTCGCACACGTTGGTGAACAGGCTGGGCGCGGTGGCCACATACATCACCACCGAGTCGGCGCCGCGTTCATGCAGCATGGCAGCCAGCTTGGTGTAGTCCTCGGTTTTGGACAGATCCATGCGCAGGTAGTGCAGCAGCGCGCCAAAGCGTTCGAACTCGTCCGGGGTGGGGCGCTTGGCCAGTTCCACGCTGTCAAACCGCGCCTTTATCAGGCTGCGGTATTGTTCGTGGCTCAGCTCGTCACGCGCCACGGCAATGATGCGCCCCCCCTCGGGCAGCGTTCCGTGCCGGAACGCCTGAAACAATGCGGGCATGAGCTTGCGCCAGGCCAGGTCACCTGTTCCACCAAACAGGACAAGGTCAAAACTCATGGGGTCTCCGTATCAGGGTGTTGTTGTGCGTCTGCGGCTGGAAATTGTAATCTCGTTACATTGAATTGTGTAGCTGTAGAGGCTGTAAAACGTTTTTTGACAGTTCGTGCGCAGAAAATTATTAGATAAATTGTGTAATCAAGTTACTATCTCGCCGGTTTTCACCTCCCCACATCCTGAATCCACCATGTCCTCCCTCCGTTGCGACCAAACTCCGCAGTGGCCTCAGTTGCAGGCCGCGTTCTCCGCAGATGGCAGCCGTCTGGACCTGCGGAAGGCCTTTGCCAGCGATGCGCAGCGCTTTGAGCACTTCAGCCAGCATGCGCCCGAGGTGTTTGCGGACCTTTCCAAGAACCTCTGGGACGCCGCCACCGAAGCGCTGCTGCTGGACATGGCCCGTGCCAGTGGACTCACCCGGCACCGCGACGCCATGTTCGGCGGCCAGCCCATCAACAGCACCGAAGGCCGCGCCGTGCTGCACACGCTGCTGCGCCGCCCCCGGGGCCTGGCGTTGCCCGGCGACGGGCCAGACATTGCACACAAGCTGGCCCAGGTGCACACCACGCTGGATGCCATGCTGGCCTATGCCGACACGGTGCGTGCTCATGAGTCCATCACCGATGTGGTGAACATCGGCATCGGCGGTTCGGACCTGGGCCCGCACATGGCCGTGCTGGCGCTGGAGCAGTTCCGCGCACCGGGAAAGCGGCTGCACTTTGTCTCCAACGTGGACGGGCATGAGCTGCACACCACACTGCGCACGCTCAAGCCCGAGAGCACGCTGTTCCTCATCGCCTCCAAGACCTTCACCACGGCAGAGACCATGACCAACGCGCGCTCGGCGCTGGCCTGGTTTGCGGCGCAAGGCGGTCAGGATGTGGGGCGCCACTTTGCGGCACTGACCACCAATGTCGATGCCGCGCAGGCGCTGGGCATCACCACCACCTTCGGCTTCTGGGACTGGGTGGGTGGGCGCTATTCGCTCTGGTCCGCCATTGGCCTGCCGATCGCGATTGCGATTGGCTCGGCGGGCTTTCGCGATCTGCTGGCCGGTGCCCATGCCATGGACGAGCATTTCCGCACAGCGCCGCTGGCGCAGAACCTGCCGGTGCGGCTGGGCCTGCTGGACATCTGGTACCGCAACTTCCATGGCTTCACCAGCCGCTGCATTGCGCCCTACCATGCCGCATTGCGCCGCCTGCCGGCCTATCTGCAGCAACTGGAGATGGAGAGCAACGGCAAGCGCGTGGGGCTGGACGGCCAGCCGCTGCCCTATGCCACGTCGCCCGTGCTGTGGGGCGAGCCGGGCACCAACGGCCAACACGCGTTTTTCCAGATGCTGCACCAGGGCACCGACGTGCTGCCGCTGGAACTCATCGCCGTGCGCCAGCCCACCCACCCCCTGGAGGGCCACCACAACAAGCTGCTGGCCAACGCCCTGGCGCAGGCCCAGGCGCTGATGGTGGGCAAGGAGGGCGCCGCCGCCGGGCCGTCCCAAGGCGGTGCAGCCCCCTCGGGGGGCAGCGAGCCACACGAAGTGGGCAAGCGTGGGGGCGACATCCAGGATGGGCACCGCCACTTCCCGGGCAACCGGCCCAGCACCTTCTTGCTGCTGGATGCGCTCACCCCCGCCTCGCTGGGCGCGCTGATTGCGCTGCAGGAGCACCGCGTGTTTGTGAGCGGCAGTCTTTGGGGCATCAACAGTTTTGACCAGTGGGGCGTGGAGCTGGGCAAGGTGCTGGCCAAGGACATTGAGGCGCGCCTGGCCAGTGGCGACGCTGCGGGGCTGGATGGCTCGACCGCCGGCCTGCTGGGCCTTCTGCGCAGCGCGGCCTGACTCCCGGAACATTGCTCGTTTTGGGGCAGCGCTGGCGGCAGACCAGGCCCCCCGCCGACAGAGGCCTGCACGGTTTCTGGCCTACAGCTAACGCATCAGGAGACACCCCCCATGGCGATTCCGCCCTATCCAGACTTCCGCTCCGCAGCCTTTCTGCGCCAGCATCTGCGTGACACCATGGCGTTCTACGACCCCGTGGCCACCGACGCGAGCGGCGGGCAGTACCACTTCTTCCTGGATGACGGCACGGTGTACGACACGCGCACCCGCCACCTGGTCAGCGCTACCCGTTTTGTGGTCACGCACGCCATGCTCTACCGCACCACGGGCGAGGCACGCTACCAGGCCGGCATGTTGCACGCGCTGCAGTTGCTGCGCACCGCGTTCCTCGACCCCGCCACGGGCGGCTACGCCTGGCTGATCGACTGGAATGAAGGGCGAGCCACCGTACAAGACGCCGCGCGCCACTGCTACGGCATGGCCTTTGTGATGCTGGCCTACGCCCGCGCCTTTGAAGCCGGAGTGCCCGAAGCCCGCCAGTGGCTGGCCCAGGCGTTTGACACCGCCGAACAGCACTTCTGGCAACCCACCGCAGGCTTGTATGCCGACGAGGCCAGCCCTGATTGGCAGCTCACAGGCTACCGGGGCCAGAACGCCAACATGCACGCCTGCGAGGCCCTGATCTCGGCCTTCCGCGCCACGGGCGAGCGCCGCTACATCGAGCGTGCCGAGCAACTCGCACAAGGCATCTGCCGGCGGCAGGCCGCGCTGTCCACCGTCGCCAGCGCCCCCGCTGCCGAAGGTTGGGTGTGGGAGCATTTCCATGCCGACTGGTCCGTGGACTGGGACTACAACCGCCACGACCGCAGCAACATCTTCCGCCCCTGGGGCTATCAAGTCGGCCACCAGACCGAATGGGCCAAGCTGCTACTGCAACTGGATGCCTTGCTACCGGCCGACTGGCACCTGCCCTGTGCGCAGCGCCTGTTCGATATTGCTGTAGAGCGTGGTTGGGATGCCGAACACGGCGGCCTGTACTACGGCATGGCGCCCGACGGCAGCATCTGCGACGACGGCAAGTACCACTGGGTGCAGGCCGAAAGCCTGGCCGCCGCCGCCGTGCTGGCCGTGCGCACGGGCGATGAGCGCTACTGGCAGTGGTACGACCGCATCTGGGCCTACTGCTGGGTCCACTTTGTGGACCATGACCACGGCGCGTGGTTTCGCATCCTGCACCGCGACAACCGCAACACCACTCGCGAGAAGAGCAATGCGGGGAAGGTGGACTATCACAACATGGGGGCGTGTTATGACGTGTTGGGGGCGCTGGGAGGGGTGTGAGTAAGAATGATGGCTATCGGCCAATTTCGGGCAAGGGAGTCACAAGTGTCACTCGAATGGAAACTCTCTACTGATGGGATCGACTGGGAAGAACTTTCTGCCCTTTATCGAGCCGCCCCTCTGGGCGAGAAGAGCCCGCTTCATCTGCAGAAGGTCTTCTCAAACAGCATGTTCAAGTGTTTCGTCTACGAGAATGAGAAGCTCGTAGCGGTGGGGCGCGCGCTCGCGGATGGTGCAGATTGCTCGTACATCTGCGACATTGCGGTATCGCCTGGTCATCAAGGTACAGGCCTCGGCAAACAGGTTGTCAGCAAGTTGATGGAAATGTCATGCGGACACAAGAAAATCATCTTGTATGCAGTTCCTGGCAAAGAGCCTTTCTATAGAAAGTTTGGCTTCTTGCGAATGAAGACTGCCATGGCCATTTTTGAGAATCAGAAGCAGCAAGTTGAGAAGGGCTACCTCAGTGAAGCCTAGTTCTTCTGTCGTGAGGGTCGGCGTAGGTGGTAGGTGCCAACCTTCAGGAAAGCCAAACGTCTGCAATGGTCCTTGAACCGCCCAGCGTCCTTAATACGTGAAGAGGTTCACTGGTAGTCCAGCAGTCTCCATCCGCACGCTGAACAGCGACCCTGCCGGCACCGCCGCCTCCTGCTCCTCCACCGGCCTCCCCGCCCGTGCCGACGTGATGAACAACGTCCGCAGATCCTCCCCCCCAAAACACACCATGGTCGGGCACTGCACTGGCGCTGCAATGCGCTGCAGCACCTCACCCGATGGCGAGAGTTGCAACACACAAGCGCCTTCGTACATCGCCACCCAGTAGTTGCCTTCCACATCCACCGCCGCGCCATCGGGCCTGCCGCCGTAGGGCTGGCCTTCCACCTTGCGGTCAAACTGCACCCAAGGGCGGCGGTTCGTGATCGCACCCGTGGCCACGTCAAAGTCAAACCGGTCAATGCGATGCTCCGGCGTGTTGGACCAGTACAGCGTCCGGTTGTCGGGGCTGAAGGCCAGACCGTTGGCGGTGAAGTTGTCGCCTGCCATCTGGCGCACGTGGTAGCCCGTGGCACTGGCCGCATCGGCCTGCAGGCACCACAGCGCGGCGTCCGGCGCGGTGCGAGGGCTAATGACCGAGCCCGCCCAGAACCGGCCTGCGGTGTCGCACCGGCCATCATTCAGGCGCAGCACAGCGGTGTCGTGCTGCTCAGGTGGCAGCAGGGCCAGGCAGGCGAGGGCGGTGGGGTCGGCACTGTCCTTCGCCGTATCCAGAAGGTAGAAACCGTTTCGTAACCCGATTACCAATCGCCCACCCGCTGCTGGAGCGCAGCAGCCGGGCTCAGTGGGCATGCGCCATTGCCGGTGGCGACCGCTTTCAGGATGCCATGCATGTACTGCTTGTCCCTGAATGTCACACCAGTAAAGGGATTTTTCCGTGGGGTGCCAGAAGGGTGATTCGCCCAGTTCGGAGGGCGGCAGGGGCAGGGTTTGCAGGGACATGGGTTGAAGTGGGGTGGTTATCGAGTTACATTCTAGGGCCTCAGACAACGGGCTCCGGCGCCATGCACGGGGTCCTGCCACCCACCGATGGAGACTTCCATGCACCCAGTTGTAGCGCGCGTGACCGAGCGCATTGTCCAGCGCAGCGCAGACACCCGCGGCGCCTACCTCGCAGGCATCGACGCCATGATCGCCCGCAAGCCCGCACAAGACCGCATGGGCTGCGCCAATCTGGCCCACGCCTATGCCGCGCTGCCCGGCGCTGACAAGTTCAAGATCACGGTCGAAAAGGCGCCCAACATTGGCGTGGTCACGGCCTACAACGACATGTTGTCGGCCCACCAGCCCTACCAAAGTTACCCCGCCGTTCTGCGGGATGAGGCCGCCCAGCACGGCGCCACGGTGCAGGTGGCAGGCGGCGTGCCTGCCATGTGCGATGGCGTGACGCAGGGCACGCCCGGCATGGAGCTGTCGCTGTTCTCCCGCGATGCCATTGCCATGGCCACTGCGGTAGCGCTGTCCCATGATGTGTTCGATGGCGCGCTGCTGCTGGGCGTGTGCGACAAGATCGTGCCCGGCCTTTTGATCGGTGCGCTGCACTACGGGCACCTGCCTTGCGTGTTTGTGCCCGCAGGCCCCATGGGCACGGGCCTGTCGAACAAGGACAAATCCAAGGTGCGCGAACAGTACGCGCAAGGGCTGGTGGGGCGCGATGAGCTGCTGAAAGCCGAATCGGCCGCGTACCACAGCCCCGGCACCTGCACGTTCTACGGCACGGCCAACAGCAACCAGATGCTGCTGGAAGCCATGGGCCTGCACGTGCCCGGCGCGGCTTTTGCACCGCCCGGCACTGAAGAGCGCGAAGCCTTCACGCGCCAGGCCGTGCGCACGGTGCTCGACATTGGCAAGCGCGGTGCGCGCTTCACGCCCATCGGGCGCGCGGTGGACGAGCGCTGCATCGTCAACGCCATGGTGGCCTTGCTGGCCACGGGCGGCTCCACCAACCATCTGATCCACTGGGTGGCCATTGCGCGCAGCGCGGGCATTTTGATCGACTGGTCGGACTTTGACGAGCTGTCGTCCGCCGTGCCACTGCTGGCCCGCGTGTACCCCAATGGTGATGCCGACGTGAACCAGTTCCAGGCCGCAGGCGGCCCCGCGTGGATCCTGCGCGAGCTGCTGTCCGGCGGCTTCATGCACCCCGATGTGATGAGCGTGAACACCGGCGGCATTGCCGCAGGCGGGCAGGGCGCCCCTGCGGTGTCGGGCGACGAAACCGTGTTGCGCCCCGTGACCCGGCCGTTCTCGCCCACCGGCGGTCTGCGCCTGCTGCAAGGGCGCCTGGGTCGCGCGGTGATCAAGGTGTCGGCCGTGCCCGAAGACCGCCACATCATCGAAGCGCCTGCGCGCGTTTTCGATTCGCAAGAGGCTTTGCTCGCCGCCTTTGCTGCGGGCGAGGTGCAGCAGGACATGGTGGCCGTGGTGCGCTTTCAGGGCCCGCAGGCCAATGGCATGCCCGAGCTGCACAAGCTCACCCCTCCGCTGGCCGTGCTGCAGAACCAGGGCTTCAAGGTGGCGCTGGTGACCGACGGCCGCATGAGCGGCGCATCGGGCAAGGTGCCCGCCGCCATCCACGTCACGCCCGAGGCGCTGGCCGGTGGCCCGCTGGCCAAGGTGCTCGACGGCGACATTGTGCGGGTGGACGCTGTGGCCGGCACGCTGGATGTGCTGGTCGATGAAGCCACCTGGGCCGATCGCCCCGTGGCGCCGTACACCGTGCCTCCCGCCACCGGCTTTGGCCGGGAACTGTTTGCCAACTTTCGCCGCCACGCAGGCGGTGCCGAACAAGGAGCCTGCACATGGTTGTAGCAGGATGCACCCCCTGAGTCGCTGCGCGCCTTCCCCCTCTCTCGCTGCGCGGGAGGGGGACGCACCCAGTGGCCTGGCGAAGCCAGTTCCACGGGTGCACTGGTATGGGCCGCGCCCCTGTCAAACGCCGCGTGCGGCATCCAACATCAAGGAGTATTTCCATGAATCCCATTGACATCGCCAGCCATGGCCCCGTCATCCCCGTCATCGTGATCGACCGCGTGGAAGACGCGCTGCCCCTGGCCGAGGCGCTGCTGGCCGGTGGCGTGAAGGTGCTGGAAGTCACACTGCGCACCGCTGCTGGCCTGCCCGCCATCGAAGCCATTGCGCGCAATTTGCCCGAGGCCGTGGTGGGCGTGGGCACGGTGCTCAACGCCGACGATGCGCGCCGCGCGAGCGAGGCCGGTGCACGTTTTGCGGTGAGCCCGGGTTACACCTCCGAAGTGGGCGGCGCCTGCAAGGGCCTGAATTTGCCGCTTCTGCCCGGTGTGGCCACGTCCAGCGAAATCATGGCCGCGCTGGCCGATGGGTTCTCGTTCCTCAAGCTCTTCCCGGCCGAGGCCGCGGGCGGCATCCCTTTGCTCAAGGCCTGGGCCAGTCCGTTTGGCCAGGTCAGCTTTTGCCCCACGGGTGGCGTCAGCCTGGCCACTGCGCCCAACTACCTGGCGCTGCCCAATGTGCGCTGCGTGGGCGGTTCGTGGCTGACGCCCGCCGACGCCGTGCGTGCGGGCGACTGGGCGCGCATCACCCAGCTGGCGCGCGAGACGCATGCGCTGCGCAAGGCCGTGTGAGTTTTCCAGGATTTGAGGCGAAATAGGGCTCTAGCGCTTTTCCTGTAAGCGCTGATAGCTATAACAATAGAAGCATCCACTGTTCCCTGGTCCGCCTGCAGAGTGAGGTGTAGTCGGTGGGGTGACTGGGCGTGTGGACTTGCTGCCCTGCGCGCCCCTATCATGGCGCGGGGCTTGGCCCTGCCACAACGGCTTCACGTTTCAAAGAGAGGGAGTTCAGTATGGATTTTGTTTCGGCTATCAAAAGCTGCTTGGGGCAGTACGCGGGTTTCTCGGGCCGCGCCGTGCGCTCCGAGTTCTGGTGGTTTTTCCTGTTCCAGATCATCGTCATGGTGATCGCCAGCTTCCTGGGTGACGTGGTCTCCGGCATCGTCTCCATTGCACTGCTGCTGCCCGCATTCGCCGTGGGCGCGCGCCGACTGCACGACATTGGCCGCTCGGGTTGGTGGCAACTGCTGACGCTGACCGGCATCGGCGTGCTGCTGCTGATCTACTGGTGGGTGCAGCCCAGCGAGGGCTGATCTTTGCGACGCCGCTGCGGGCTCTCTCTGAGTCCGCCCGCGCCAAGCCCGCTGGCCTTACGGTCAGCGGGCTTTTTTGTGGGGGTGTGGCGGGGGCTCCGGGGTGCAAGAGAGGTACCGCAACCTTGTGCAGCGCGAATATTGATCAAAAGTGGCTCTGACGCTTTCTTGATAAGCGCAAAAAGCTATAAAAATAGAAGCAATCTCACTACAACCCGAGCACAACTTGTTGCTGTTGTACGACATCTTCTGTCTGAAACGCGCACCTGTATGGTTTGATTTTTAGAATAGTAATCATTCTTATTTCTATTCTTGAAAATCATGAAACTCCAGCATCAGCGGACGGCAGTCTGCATTGGTATTGCGTTGGCTTTTGGAGGCGTCCCCGCCTGGGTCGCGGCCCAGGCCCAGGACGTGGGAGCCACCTTGTCCGAGGTGCGTGTGGACGCGAGCGCCGAGAAAGAATCGGCCACTGCGCCGGTGGTCGGCTACCGTGCCCGCAACGCGGCCACGGCCACCAAGACCGACACGCCCCTGGCCGAAACCCCCCAGTCCGTCACCGTGGTCACGCGCGACCAGATCGTGGACCAGGGCGCGACGACCTTCCAAGAGGCGCTGCTGTATGCCGCCGGGGTGCGCAGCGACGCCTATGGCCTGGACAGCCGTGCCGACAGTGTGCGGGTGCGCGGCAGCTCCCCCGACACGTACCTGGATGGTTTGCGCCAGAACTACAACTGGTACACCAGCACCACCCCCGCCGAACCCTACACGCTCGAGCGCATTGAAGTGCTGCGCGGCCCGTCGGGCATGCTGTTTGGCGCGGGCACGGTGGCGGGCGTGGTCAACATGGTCAGCAAGCGCCCGTTGCAGGAAGCGCAGCGCGAAGTGGGCGTGCAGCTGGGCAGCTGGAGCCGCAAGCAGCTGCAGGCCGACCTGACCGGCCCGCTCACGAAGGACGGCGAATGGTCGTACCGTCTTGTAGCCGTGGCGCGCGATGCGGACACGCAGACGGACCATGTGCAGAACGACCGGCGCCTGATCGCGCCATCGCTGGCTTGGCGCCCCAATGCCGCCACCTCGCTGGTCCTGCAGGCCCACTGGCAGCAGGACCGCACGGGCACCACGGCGCAGTTCCTGCCCTGGTCGGGCACGCTGTTGCCCAACCCCAATGGCCAGCTGCCCATCAACCGCTTTATCGGCGAGCCGGGCGACTATTACGACAGCGACCGGCAATCCCTCGGCTACCTGTTCGAGCACCGCTTCAACGACGCATGGGCGGTGCGCCAGAACCTGCGCCTGGCACGCAATGAGAACCGCGGTGGCTACCACTATGCCGATTTCTTCACCATCCCGGGTGGCTGGGGCGCAGACCCTGTCAACCAGCGGCTGATTGACCGCGTCTACGGCAAGAACGTCACGCGCACCCGCATGGCGGCGGTGGACACCCACCTGCAGGGCAACCTCACCACCGGCGCCCTCAGCCACCAACTGCTGCTGGGTGTGGACTGGAACCGGCAGACCGAGAACAAGAACGAGGCCGACGATGCGTACAACACGCCCATCGATGCCTACGCCCCGGTGTACGGCAACGTTCTGAACCCGACGCTCATCGCACGGCCTGAGAACGTGCAGCGCCAAAGCGGCCTGTATGTGCAGGACCAGATGAAGTGGGGCAACTGGATCTTCATCGCCGGCCTGCGCCACGACCGTGCTGTGAACAGCCTGGCAGGCCAGTCCGATGACCGCACCAGCGACACCACCAAGCGCCTCGGTGTGATGTACCAGTTGGGGGGCGGCTGGACGCCCTACATCAGTTATGCCGAATCCTTCAGCCCCGTGAGCGGCACCAACGCCTCGGGCCAGCGCTTCAAGCCGCTGGAGGGCGAACAGATCGAGGTGGGCGTGAAATATGCCCCCTCAGGCGGCACCACCCAGTTCACGGCGGCGGTGTACGACCTCAAGGAAAAGAACCAGAAGGTGGCTGACCCGACCAACCCCGACAACTCGCTGCAGGTGGGCCAGACCCGCAACAAGGGCCTGGAGCTGGAATACAAGGCGCGCGTGGCCACGGCGTTTGACCTGACCGCTCACTACAACTACACGGACGTCGATCCGCTGCTGGAAAACCTGCCGCGCCACCAGGCGGCCGTGTGGGGCGTGTACCGGTTCTCCATTGGCGGCGTGCACGGCTTCTCGGCCGGTGCGGGGTACCGCTGGCTGTCGTCGTTCCGCGACGGCACGGGGCCGAAGGTTCCGGCGGCCGGTGTGGTGGATGCGCTGCTGGCCTACGACAGCCAGGACTGGCGCTACGCGCTCAATATCAGCAACCTGGCCGACAAGAAGTACATGAGCACCTGCCTGGCGCGTGGTGACTGCTGGTGGGCGACACGGCGCAATGTGGTGCTGAGCGCGACCTACAGGTTCTGACCGACCCACCGGGGCGATCTGCTGCACCGGCGGCTTTCACCTGTGGATGTCGGCCTGGCAAGGAAAAAACCCCGCAGGTTTTGCAACCTGCGGGGTTTTTTGTGGGCTACCGGGCGGAACCTGGGTTCCACCCGAAGCGGCCGGCCATTACATGCCCATGCCGCCCATGCCACCCATGCCGCCCATGTCGGGCATGCCGCCGCCAGCACCGGCCTCGTCCTTGGGTGCTTCAGCAACCATGGCTTCGGTCGTCAGCAGCAGCGATGCCACGGAGGCAGCGTTTTGCAGGGCCGTGCGGGTGACCTTCGTGGGGTCCAGAATGCCCAGTTCGAGCATGTCGCCGTAGGTGTCGTTCGATGCATTGAAGCCGTAGTTGCCCTTACCGGCCAACACAGCGTTCACCACCACCGAGGCTTCGCCACCAGCGTTGTTCACGATTTCGCGCAGAGGCGCTTCGATGGCCTTCAGGACCAGCTTGATGCCGGCTTCCTGGTCAGCGTTGTCGCCCTTGACCGAGTCGCCCACAGCTTGCTTGGCACGCAGCAGAGCCACGCCACCACCAGCCACAACGCCTTCTTCCACAGCTGCACGGGTAGCGTGCAGTGCGTCTTCCACGCGGGCCTTCTTTTCCTTCATTTCGACTTCGGTGGCAGCGCCCACCTTGATCACGGCCACACCGCCGGCCAGCTTGGCCACGCGCTCTTGCAGCTTTTCGCGGTCGTAGTCGGACGTGGCTTCTTCGATCTGCACGCGCACTTGCTTGACGCGGGCTTCGATGTCAGCAGCGGCGCCAGCACCGTCGATGATGATGGTGTTTTCCTTGCCCACTTCGATGCGCTTGGCTTGGCCCAGGTCGGCCAGCGTCACCTTTTCGAGCGTCAGGCCCACTTCTTCAGCGATGACCTTGCCGCCCGTCAGGATGGCGATGTCTTCCAGCATGGCCTTGCGACGGTCGCCAAAGCCAGGAGCCTTCACAGCCACAACCTTCAGGATGCCGCGAATCGTGTTGACCACCAGCGTAGCCAGGGCTTCGCCTTCGACTTCTTCGGCAATGATCAGCAGGGGACGGCCAGCCTTGGCAACTTGCTCCAGCGTAGGCAGCAGGTCGCGGATGTTGCTGATCTTCTTGTCGAACAGCAGCACGAAGGGGTTGTCCAGAATCGCGGATTGCTTTTCTGGGTTGTTGATGAAGTAGGGCGACAGGTAGCCGCGGTCAAACTGCATGCCTTCCACGACGTCCAGTTCGCTGTCCAGCGACTTGCCGTCTTCCACGGTGATCACGCCTTCCTTGCCAACCTTGTCCATGGCGTCAGCGATCAGCTTGCCGATGGTTTCGTCGGAGTTGGCGGAGATCGAACCCACTTGGGCGATTTCCTTGGAGGTGGTGGTGGGCTTGGAAGCCTTCTTCAGCTCGGCAACCAGGGCCGTCACAGCCTTGTCGATACCGCGCTTCAGGTCCATCGGGTTGATACCGGCGGCCACGTACTTGAAGCCTTCGCGCACGATGGCTTGTGCCAGCACCGTAGCGGTGGTGGTGCCGTCACCAGCGTTGTCGCTGGTCTTGGAGGCCACTTCCTTCACGAGCTGGGCGCCCATGTTCTGCAGCTTGTCCTTGAGTTCGATTTCCTTGGCCACGGACACACCGTCCTTGGTCACGGTGGGGGCGCCGAACGAGCGCTCCAGCACCACGTTGCGACCCTTGGGGCCCAGAGTCACCTTGACCGCGTTGGCCAAGATGTTCACGCCTTCAACCATGCGTGCGCGGGCTTCGCCGCCGAAAACTACGTCTTTTGCTGCCATTTTGGAGCTCCTGAAAATTGGGTTCAAATTTGCCGCTAGCGCTTATCTGGTAAGCGTTAGCAGCTATGAAAAGATGAGCGGATCAGCGGGAGAATTACTTCTCGACCACTGCGAACAGATCGTCTTCCTTCATGACCAGCAGCTCATCGCCGTTGACCTTGACGGTCTGGCCCGAGTACTTGCCGAACAGAACGCGGTCACCGACCTTCACGTTCAGGGCGATCACGTCGCCCTTGTCGTTCTTCTTGCCGGGGCCGACGGCCAGCACTTCACCTTGATCGGGCTTTTCAGCGGCGTTGTCAGGGATCACGATGCCGGAGGCGGTCGTGGTTTCGCTTTCGATACGCTTGACGATCACGCGATCGTGCAGAGGGCGAAGGTTCATTGCAATGCTCCTGTTTTCAGTAAAAAGCTGACGTACTCAGCGCCTGGAGGCCCAGGCGCTACCAAACTTCCGGCAGCCGAGGCGGTGTTAGCACTCGTCTGCGGTGAGTGCTAATGATACGGGCATTCCATCCCATTTCAAGAGACCGGATGCACGTCTGAGATATTTGCTTACGGTTCGAACTGCTGAATGGGGGGGCTTGGCGGCAGTGTGTAACTACCGAGCACCTACAATCCTCGGGACGTGTGTTGGTGGGCAGTTGCGTCAAGCGCGCGTGTGCAGCTCCCAGGGTTGCAGTGGCCCAACCATCTCTTCTTGCTCTCAGCTCGCATACATATATAGATATCTATGTGATGTGGGTGTGCGGAGCCTTACCAGTTCAGGAATCTGATGGTGTCCTTGCAATTCACAACCGCGCTCATGGGCATTGGCCTTGCTGCGTTGATTCTGTATCTGATCCGCCGAGATCATCTGTACGTCATGCACGGCTTGTTCTGGGTGGCGGTGGCGGGTGCTGCGGCGGTGCTGGGAGCGTCGCCCGGGCTCATCGACTGGTTGGCTGTGCGGCTAGGCGTGAGCTATCCCCCCACGCTGTTGCTGCTGCTGGTGTGCATGGTATTGCTGATCAAGGCCCTGCACAGTGACATGGTCAATACCCGCATTGAGCGCGATGTACGCCGGTTGAACCAGCGGTTGGCGCTGTTGGAGGCCGACCTTCTTCAAAAGCCAACCGAGGCCCCTCAAGATCAAGACCCGCTCTAGCCTTATGACTGAATCCCTGAATTTGTTGTTGCCCGTGGTTCTATGCGGTGGCTCTGGCACGCGCCTGTGGCCCCTATCTCGTGAAACCTATCCCAAACAGTTTTTGGCCTTGGCCGGTGCGCGCACCATGCTGCAAGACACGGCCCTGCGCCTGCAAGGACTGAACCAAATCCCCGTGGCGAAGGCGCCTATCTTGGTCTGCAACGCGGAGCACCGCTTTCTGGCGGCCAGCCAGCTGATGGAGGCTGGCATACACGGCGCGCGCATCGTGCTGGAGCCCGTGGGCCGCAACACAGCGCCCGCGCTGACCCTGGCCGCCTTACAAGCGCAGGCTGAAGAAGGCGGCGACCCGGTGCTGCTGGCCATGCCCGCTGACCATGTGATAGCCAACCTGCCCGCGTTTCACAATGCCATAGAGCAAGCGTTTGCCATTGCCAGCGGCGGCGCCATGGTGACCTTTGGCATCGTGGCCGACAAGCCAGAGACAGGGTATGGCTACATACAGTGCGGCGAATCAGTGAAGGGGGGCGGTGCACACCACATTGCGAGCTTTGCCGAAAAGCCCGATGCAGAGCGCGCCCAAAGCTACCTGGATGCTGGCAACTACCTGTGGAACAGTGGCTTGTTCATGGTGCGCACCAGTGTGTGGCTCAATGCCATTCAAAGCTGCCGGCCCGACATCTTTGCAGCGTGTGCGGCCGCCATGGCAAGCGCTCAAAAAGATGTGGACTTCATCCGCCCCGCTACCGAGACCTTCAACGCATGCCCCGCAGACTCCATTGACTACGCGGTCATGGAGCGACTTCCGACCCGCCCCGACTTGGGCATCCCAGCGTGCGTGGTGCCGCTGCAGGCTGGATGGTCTGACCTGGGCGCGTGGGATGCCCTGTGGCAGGTGCGGGAGCAAGACGCGCATGGCAACGCGCACGTGGGCGACACCATTCAGCACGGCTGCTCTAACTCGTTGTTGCTGTCCAGCAGCCGCCTGGTGGCAGGCGTGGGGCTGGACAACATCGTGGTGGTCGAAACCGCAGATGCCATCCTGGTGGCAGACAAACGCCAAACCCAGGACGTCAAGCAGATCGTGGGCAAGTTGCGCGCAGCAGGCCACGCCCTGACACAAACGCACCGCAAGATCCACCGCCCCTGGGGTTGGTACGACAGCATCGACAGTGGCGAGCGCTTTCAGGTCAAGCGCATTGTGGTCAACCCCGGTGCCAGCTTGAGTTTGCAAATGCACCACCACCGGGCCGAACACTGGATCGTGGTCAAGGGTACAGCCCAGGTCACCAATGGCGACAAGGTCTTGTTGCTCGGCGAAAACGAATCCACGTTCATCCCCTTGGGGCATGTGCACCGGCTCACCAACCCCGGCAAGGTGCCGCTTGAGATCATCGAGGTGCAGTCAGGCAGCTACCTGGGCGAGGACGACATCGTGCGCTTTGAAGACACCTATGGCCGGGTGGCAGAAACCACCAACGCCAGCGTGGGATAAATCAATGCCCGGCTTACCTATGCTGAAAGCCCTGTGGGCCTACCGCAGTTTTGTGTGGAGCAGTGTGTTGCGCGAGTTCCATGGCAAGTACCGCGAATCCTTGCTCGGCGCTTTTTGGTCTGTGGCCAACCCGCTGACCATGATCGTCATTTACACCGTGGTGTTCGGTCAGTTGATGCGCCCCCAGCTTGCTGGACATGAGCAAACGCCATTTGCCTTCAGCATCTACCTGTGCGCCGGGGTCATCACCTGGGGCCTATTTGCCGAAATGCTCGGGCGCCTGAATGGCGTTTTCCTGGAGCATGGCAATTTGATCAAGAAGTCGAACTTTCCGCGCATCTGCCTGCCCGCCATCGTGGCAACCTCGGCACTGGTCAACTTCGGCATCGTGTTCGGTCTTTACCTCGCGTTCCTGGCGCTTGCTGGCCACTGGCCGGGCTGGGCACTACTGGCAGTGATTCCGCTGCTCGCCTTGCAGGTGTTGTTCACTTTGGGGCTGGGCATTTTTCTGGGCACTTTGAACGTATTTTTTAGGGATGTGGGCCAGCTCACGGGCATTGTGGTGCAGTTCTGGTTCTGGCTTACGCCCATCGTGTATGTGCTTGATGCTTTGCCGCCTGCCGCGCGTGCCCTCCTGAAATACAACCCGCTGCAGCCCCTGGTTGCGGCATACCAGACGCTGTTTCTCAGCCAGCGCATGCCCGACTTTGCCAGCCTGGCGCCGCTTGCTTTGTTGACGGCCGTCTTTCTGGTCTTGGGCGCCCGGTTCTTTTTGTCGCGCGTAGGCGAATTGGTGGATGAACTTTGATGGGCAAGCTCGTTGTTTCTCATGTAGGTAAAGCCTACAAACGCTACTCTGGCAAGTGGGCACGGGTGGCGGAATGGGTAACCGGCAGGCCGCTGCACGCCAAGACCTGGGTGTTGCGAGACATCAACTTCACCATCAACCCCGGTGAAGCGGTTGGCATTGTCGGCGTCAACGGGGCGGGCAAAAGCACCCTGCTCAAAATCATTACGGGCACTACACAGCCCACTGACGGCAGCGTACATATCGAGGGCCGGGTGGCTGCACTGCTGGAATTGGGCATGGGGTTCCATCCCGACTTCACAGGGCGACAAAACGTATTCATGGCTGGGCAATTGTTGGGCCTGCGCGGCGATGAAATTACCGTCTGCATGCCGGCCATTGAGGCATTTGCTGAAATAGGCGACTACATCGACCGCCCGGTGCGCACTTACTCCAGTGGCATGCAGATGCGTTTGGCCTTTAGCGTGGCCACTGCCGTGCGGCCAGCGATACTGATCGTGGATGAGGCACTGTCGGTGGGCGATACCTACTTCCAACACAAGAGCTTCAGCAAGATCCGGGAGTTCCGGGAGCAGGGCACTACGCTACTCATCGTTTCGCACGACCGCAGCGCCATTCAAAGCCTGTGCGACCGCGCTCTCTTGCTGGAGCGCGGCTTCGTTATTAAAGACGGCCCACCCGAAGAGGTGATGGACTTCTACAACGCCCTCATTGCCGAGCGCGAAAACGCCACCGTTGAAGTCAAACGCCTGGATGATGGACGCGCGCAAACCACTTCCGGGACGGGCGAGGCGCGCGTTGCATCCATCAAGCTACGCAATGAAGCAGGCGACACCGTCGAATACGTGAATGTGGGCGAACCGGTGCGCCTGCAAGTAGAGATTCGCCTTCATGCCGACCTGCCCGAACTGGTGTTTGGCTACATGATCAAGGATCGCCTCGGGCAGCCGGTGTTTGGCACCAACACCCACCACCTCAAGGTGGAAATGGCACAACTCAAAAAAGACGAGGTGCTGACGCTGGTGTTTTCTTTCCCCGCCAACATCGGCCTGGGCTCGTACTCCGTCTCAACCGCGCTGCATACGGCCGACACCCATCTCGCTGCCAACTACGAATGGCGAGATCAAGCACTGATGTTCAACGTGGTCAATGTCAACCGAGATCAGTTCGTGGGCCTGAACTGGATTCCGCCGCAAGTCGAATACCTAAGATGAGTTCAACAGACTTTTACCGGGCCTTCGAGGAGCGCCATCGCGGCTCACGCGAGCTAATCAGGTGGCGTCTTGAAGTCTACCGACCCTTTATTCAACCCCTGTTGGATATATATCAGCCAGCCAACACCGTCGATCTGGGCTGTGGCCGAGGCGAATGGCTTGAGCTACTGCAGGGCGCTGGCTTTGTACCGCAAGGGATCGACCTTGACGCCGGCATGCTTGCCGCATGCACAGAGCGCGGGCTCCCGGGTGTGCAAGGTGATGCCATTGCCCACTTGAAGTCACTGGCTGATGAGTCCCAGTGCGTCGTATCTGGGTTTCACATTGCTGAGCACATTGCTTTCGAAGATCTTGAAACGCTGGTGATTCATTCGATGAGGGTATTAAAACCGGGCGGCCTGCTCATTTTAGAAACCCCGAATCCAGAAAACTTGGTGGTCGGCGCCTGCAGCTTCTTTCTCGACCCTACGCATCTGCGGCCCATTCCGCCTCTATTACTGTCTTTTTTGCCTGAACATCATGGTTTTGCGCGTGTACGCACTGTTCGGCTGCAGGAGTCCGCCGAGCTTCGCACGCGCAGCGATATCCGCATGATGGATGTGCTAAGCGGCGTAAGCCCAGACTATGCCGTGGTGGCGCAAAAGGCAGCTGACCATCAAGTTATGGCTCGTTTCGATGCCGCGTTTGACGCCCACTACGGCATAGATCTAAACGACCTTGCCGACCGCTACGACGGCGCACTGAACCGTCGGATGGATGCACTGCACCAGCGCCTTGCAGCCGCCGAACGGCAAGCCGTGGCATTGAACGACGCTTTGCACCGAATCGCTTCACTGCCGGACCACCTTCAGGTAGAAAGCGCTCAATTTGTACCCGGAGCAGCCGAGCACACGCAACGACAACCTGAAGCCGCAACAGCTTTGCAGCGTACATCTGCTGCGGAGGCGTTGGCGTTGGAACATGAGCAGCGTGCGATGGCCGCAGAAGCGCTGGCCCAGGATCGGCGCAAGCGCATCGATGAACTTGAGAGCAGCGCCCACCACTGGTGGCGCCAAGCTTGCACGCTTGAGAAGGAGCGAAATGCCCTCAAGCAAAGCGCGTCATGGCGCCTTACTGCTCCACTGAGATTTGTTGCTGGCTTGAGGGGGCGCTGCGGCCGCACCCTGCGCACAGGGGTCAATGTTGTCATTCATCGCACGATCAATGCCGCACAGCGCCCACTGTCACGCCTGATGGCTGCTGTCTTGCGCCGACCGCAACTCGGTCGTCGCATCAGCCAATGGCTGCTGCGTTACCCGGCACTGCATCAGCAGTTGCTTGGGGTCGCTCGCCAGAGTGGCGTAGTGCCAAGTGCCGCTGTAAATATGCCGCATGGGATGCAGGTGCCAGCTCTTACGAGGCCAGAGTTGAGCAGCCTGACACCCCGTGCGCGCCAAATTTATGCCGATCTACAGACCGCGATCGAAAATAAGCAGAGGAAAAATTGATGCGGATTGTCATCGATATGCAGGGTGCACAATCCAGCGGAAATTGGAACCGAGGCATTGGCCGCTACACGATGTCATTGGCTTTGGCGATGGTACGTAATCGGGGAGTGCATGAAGTCGTACTCGCCCTCAATGGAGCCTTCACCGCATCCGTGGAACGCATTCGAGCGAAATTTGAAAGTTTTTTGCCGCGAGACAATATTCGGGTCTGGCATGGCGTTCCGCCCATGGCTTACATCGATTCGCAGAACAACCGGCGTCGCAACTCCGCCGAAATTGTTCGCGAGGCTTTTCTCGACAGCCTTGACCCCGATGTTGTAATCGTCAGCAGCTTGTTTGAGGGCTTGGGTGACGACGCCGTGACCAGTCTCAAGCGATTTCCCAGCCAGCATCTGACGGCGGTCATTCTTTATGACCTCATTCCGTTCATCCATCGCCAACCGTATCTTGAGAATCCGGTGGTTGAAAGGTGGTATCTAGAAAAAATCGAGCATCTTCGGCAGGCCGATCTATGGCTGGGAATCTCTGAGTCTTCCTGCCAAGAAGGTGTGGACTATTTGGGCTTACCTGCGGGCCGCAGCGTCAATATCTCAACAGATGCCGACAGTCATTTCAAGGTGGCTGCAATTACTGCAGAGGCTGAGCGCAGCTTGCGGCAGAGATACGGACTTGATCGAAAATTCGTGATGTACACAGGTGGCATAGACCACCGTAAGAACATAGAAGGCCTGATCCGGGCATACGCCAAACTTTCGGCTCCATTGCGTGCAACCCACCAATTGGCAGTCGTATGTGCAGTGCAGGAAGATAGTCGCAAAAGGCTCCTGCTTCTCGCGAGTGAGCATGGCCTGAATGCGGGCGAACTTGTCCTCACAGGCTATGTATCCGAGGAGGAACTCATCAGCCTGTACAACTTGTGTGTCGCGTTTGTCTTTCCTTCGTGGCACGAAGGTTTCGGGCTGCCAGCGCTTGAGGCTATGCGTTGTGGCGCCCCGGTGATTGCTGCCGACGGATCTAGTCTCCCAGAGGTGGTTGGCTATGCGGATGCGTTGTTTGATCCTCATTCAGATGAGGCCATTGCGCGCGCTATTGAGCGCGTACTGACGGATGAGTTGTTTCGGGAGAAGCTGCGAGCAAACGGAAGTCAGCAGGCCAAAAAATTCTCATGGGACGAGACAGCAAGTCGCGCTATCAGAGCCTTGGAGCGTGTAGTTGCTCAGCCAGGCGCAGACCTGCTGCCCCAAGGGGCACAGCATCTTCTTCCCAAATTAGCATACGTGTCGCCACTGCCGCCAGAGCGATCGGGCATATCGGACTACAGCGCGGAACTCTTGCCTGCTTTGGCCCAGCATTACGAGATTGAGGTGATCGTTGCTCAAGCCGGAGTAACTGACGATTGGATCACGGCCAATTGCCCTGTACGCACAGTAGATTGGTTCATTGCAAACAGTGCTCGCTACGACCGCGTGATCTACCATTTTGGAAACTCCGCCTTTCATCAGCACATGTTTGGCCTGCTAGATCGCATTCCTGGTGTTGTGGTGCTGCATGATTTTTTCTTGTCTGGTGTCATCCATCACATGGATGGAACAGGATATTTGCCAGGTTATTTTGTGGAGCAGCTATATCGATCACACGGTTATGTCGGACTATCTGAATTTGCCCAAACGAAGGACGCAGCAAATATTATCTGGAAATACCCCTGTAGTCGAATTATTATCGAAAGCGGTGTGGGGGTTATTGTGCATTCAAGGAGCTCAAATCGACTGACTCAATTGTGGTATGGAGATGGATGGATTAATTGGTCGGCGCTTCCGTTGTTGCGCGCTCCGGCCGCCGATAATGAAAATGCGGTGGTGCGTACAGCACTTGGGTTTGCGGAGACTGATTTTGTTGTATGCTCTTTTGGAATCATAGGTCCAACCAAGCTCAATCATCGTTTACTTAACGCTTGGCTCGCTTCCGATCTTGCCAAGTCAGAAAATTGTCATCTCATTTTTGTCGGAGAAAATAATTCAGAAAAATACGGCAGCGATTTGCTCTCTCAGATTGGCAAAAACTCGAGTAAATCTTCGATTCATATTACTGGTTGGGTGGATAAGGAGAGTTTTAATAATTATCTTGTCGCCGCAAATATTGGTGTACAACTGAGAACCCTCTCCCGTGGCGAAACCTCAGCCGCAGTGCTTGACTGCATGAACCATGGATTGGCAACCATCGTCAATGCCAATGGCAGCATGGCGGACCTTGCCGACGACGCAGTGTGGAAGCTGCATGACGAATTTGATGACCAAGCGCTTATTCATGCATTGGAGACACTTTGGCGTGATCAAAGAAAGCGTAGTCAGATTGGCGAAAATGCAAGAAGCATCATTCGGAATAACCATGATCCTAGGCGGTGCGCAGAGCTATATAAGATAAGCATCGAAGATTTTTATAAAAATAATCGAAAAATAGTCAATTTACCTAAAGTTATCGAGGCTGTCTCCAGTGAACCTGTTTCCGAAGACGAACTGATGCTGTTGGCTGAATCGATGGACAATAATTTCCCTTCTCAGCGGTTAGGTCGAACTATATGGGTTGACGTTTCGGAGCTCGTGCAAACTGACGCCAGAACCGGAATCCAACGGGTGGTGCGCAGCGTGCTGCGAAAATGGCTGCTTTGCCCTCCTGCTGGCTGGCGGGTGGAGCCGGTGTATGCTACTGCCACAGAACCCTATCGTTACGCGAGGGAGTTTACAAGCGCCTTTCTGGGCTTGCCGAATTCCTGGCTCCGGGACGAGCCTGTTGATTGCGGTATGCACGATATCTTTTTCGTGCTTGATTTATGTCCGCAAGTACAAACGGTAAAGGCGGACTTCTACCAACATCTGCGCCAACAAGGTGTAATGGTGAAATTCCTGGTATATGACCTCCTGTGTATCCAGCAACCCCACCATTTCCTGCCAGGTGCGGCGGTAGGTTTCACAAGCTGGCTGGAGGTGGTAGGCGAGTGCGACGGTGCGATTTGCATTTCGCGAACGATTGCTGACGAGCTTCGCAATTGGATGAATACCAAGCAATGGAAGCGGCTTTGTTCATTTCAAATTGCTGCAAACCCGCTCGGCGCAGATGTTCACAACTCCGCGCCCACAATGGGCGTGCCTGCAGACGCCAAACATATTCTGGCAGCACTGAAGCAGCGCCCTACCTTCCTGATGATCGGCACCCTTGAACCCCGCAAGGGTCATGTGCAGGTTTTGGATGCCTTCGAGCACCTTTGGCGGCGTCATACCGATGCCAATCTTGTCATCGTGGGCAAACAAGGTTGGATGGTCGATCAACTGGTTGAACGCCTCTGCAACCACCTTGAACGTGGAAATCGTCTGTTCTGGCTCGAAGGCATTAGCGATGAATATCTCGAAAAAATTTACGCTGCCAGCACCTGCCTTATCGCGGCCTCTTACGGCGAGGGTTTCGGTCTACCGTTGATCGAAGCGGCGCAGCACAAGCTACCGATCATTGCGCGTGATATTCCTGTCTTCCACGAAGTAGCTGGTGAGCATGCCTATTACTTCAACGCGGAGCAGCCCGGCGAGTTGGCGGAAGCCTTGCGAGCGTGGCTAGCGTTGTACAGAGAAGCAAAGCACCCTCGGTCAGACGCCATGCCGTGGCTAACCTGGGAACAGAGTGCCACGGAACTGGCCGAGATCCTGCTGGCATCTGATCCCGGCCCAGGCAGATGCCATGGCACAACACCAGATGGCGGTATTGCGGTGGAGCCCCTCGTTGCTACAACAAGTAGAGCATTTAACGGTTGCTCCGCTTGAGTTCCAAAATATTTTTAAATTGAAAATCATATATGGAAAGCGTTTGTAGCTCTTAATTCTATAGCGCTGCAGCTGAGCTCATGTTTGATGGACACCTTGACCGGGGAACGCCCTTGAAGCTAATCATCCAAATACCTTGCCTGAACGAAGCGGGCACCCTGGCCGTAGCACTCAAAGATTTGCCGAGGCATGTACAGGGTTTTGATACGGTGGAATGGCTCATCATTGACGATGGCAGCACCGACGACACGATACGCGTTGCACGGGAGAACGGCGTGGATCACGTTGTGCGGCATACGCGCAACCAGGGGCTGGCACGAGGTTTTATGACCGGGCTGGATGCGTGCTTGCGCCTGGGCGCAGACGTTATCGTCAATACCGATGCCGACAACCAATACAACGCCCAAGATATTCCGGCCCTGACTGCGCCCGTACTGGCGGGCGTGGCCGACATTGTGGTGGGCGCGCGTCCCATCGAAACCATCGAACACTTTTCGCCCGTCAAAAAGATTCTGCAAAAGCTGGGCAGTTGGGTGGTGCGCATGGCCAGCAAGACCGACATCCCCGATGCACCCAGCGGTTTTCGCGCCATGAGCCGATCCGCTGCGCAGCGCCTGATGGTGTTCAATGATTACACCTACACGCTGGAAACAATTATTCAGGCCGGCCAGAAAAATATGGCGATCACCTCTGTGCCGATCCGGGTGAACGGCGACCTGCGCCCATCGCGGTTGGTAAAGAGTATCCCTTCTTATATCAAGCGAAGCATAGTCACTATCGCTCGAATTTTTGTTGTCTACCAACCGTTCAAATTTTTCTTCACGATTGGCGCAGTTATTTTTGGAATTGGATTTCTGATAGGCTTGCGGTTCTTGTGGAAATGGTTTGTCGGTGAGGGTGGTGGTCATATCCAATCATTAATACTCTCTGGCGTTTTGCTGGGAATGGGTTTCCAGACATTTTTAGTTGCATTTTTGGCAGACTTGCTCGCGGCCAACAGAAAATTGATAGAAGACTTGAGGTATAAAATTCAGTGTAATGATGAGAAAAATAAAATTCAAGGAGATATAAATAATGGCTGATCAGGGTTCAGAAGGGTTGCTGTCGCCTTTCCTTCGCAGGACGAGATTTCGTGCTGCGAAAAAATACTTGAAAGGTGCTGTGCTTGATGTGGGATGCGGGACCGCCGGACTCTCGCGCTATGTCGAACCTGGAAAATACTATGGTGTAGAAGTAGATAAAACATCGCTTGAAATAGCTAAAAATCTCCATCCAGAGAGTAAATTTTCATCGGTCTTAGAAGAGGTAGTTGAAAAATTCGATACAGTGGTCTCTCTTGCTGTAATTGAACATGTAGCGGCTCCTTCTGACTTTCTATTTCAATTGTCTACTATGCTGAAGGATGAAGATGGATTAATTGTCATTACAACACCACATCCTAGCGTTGACTGGGTGCATACCCTTGGAGCCTCAATAGGTATTTTTAGCAAACATGCAAGCGAGGAGCATGAAGACTTGTTGGATAAGAGAGCACTCCAAATCGCGGGGGATAAGGTTGGATTGCATATGATAATATATGAAAGATTTCTCATGAATGCAAATCAAATCGCAGTCTATAAGAAGAAGTAAAATTTTTGACGCGAGTGGTGAAGTCAAATTTCTTCGAAGTTGATTTAAATTTATAGTTCTGAGGTAGTATGAAAATTTCTGGAGGAATGTGTGAGGATGGCGTAGTAGTTGGTAATACGTATGACAAGTATGCATCCAGAAATCCGATAGCACGATGGTTAATGAATGGATTCTCTAAATCACTCTCTGCTCTTGTGCAAAAGGCAACGCCTCGGGATATTCACGAAATTGGATGCGGAGAAGGCTATTGGACGCTGGGTTGGCGACGGCAGGGTATCGATGCCCGAGGCAGCGATTTTTCAGAAAAGGTCATTGCCCTCGCGCAGGATAATGCTCGGTCCAGCGGGCTGTTGCCAAATATTTTCACGCAACGCAGTATTTATGACATTCAGGCTGACGAAGACGAAGCCGACCTTATTGTTTGCTGCGAAGTGCTTGAGCATCTTGAAGATCCGCGCAGTGGCCTTATGGCCTTGCAGCGGGTGACAAGCAATCACATTGTCTTAAGCGTCCCCCGCGAGCCGATTTGGTGTGCTATGAATATGGCTCGCGGAAAATACTGGGCTAGCCTCGGAAACACCCCTGGTCATATTCAACACTGGTCGAGCGATGGCTTTATTGGATTGGTGGAGGAGTATTTTGAAATCCTAGAGGTGCGTAAACCTCTGCCTTGGACCATGTTATTGTGCAAAAAGCTGTGATGCTGGTAGTTTCACGTGAAAATTTTTCATAAGCGATATTTGAATTTCTTTGGCGGGGCGCTGGGCATTGCTGGTATTATTTTTGTTGCAGGACGGCTATATAAGTATGCAGATCAAATCCATTTCGATTTTTTGTCTGCAACAGATGTACTCATTTTGGCAGTTTTAATCGGCATATACGGCGCTTCCAACTTATTGCTCGCGGTAGCATGGCGCCGGGTGCTTGCCTCTCTCCAAATCCAGGTAGATAATTTCTGGGCTGTTCGAATCTATGGGGTTTCACAGCTCGCTAAATATCTGCCGGGCAACATTTTTCAATTTGCGGGGAGACAGGCGCTTGGTATGGCAGCGGGCATTTCTGGGACCCCTCTGCTTAAATCGACAGCATACGAGGTGCTGATGTTGGCGTTGGCCAGCTCGTTGTTTGGTATTTTGGCCATCCCGTTGGTGTGGAATGCTGCCTCGGAAATGACGATGCTACTGAGTTTCGTCGCCGTGATGGCTTTCGTGGGATGGGCTTTGGGGCGCTACTTTTCCCATCACTTGGCCGCAGCGTGGTGGTTGCATTCTTCTTTTCTCGCCATTTCTGGCATGGTATTTGGGGCTGCCTTGTGGGTGGTTTCGCCTCAACACCATATACCTGTATCCGTAGCAACAATTGGCGGTGCCTACATCCTTGCTTGGCTAGTAGGATTATTGACACCAGGGGCTCCTGCGGGGGTTGGTGTGCGGGAGGCGGTGCTTTTATTTTTTTTTACAAATATCGTTCCGCCTGGAGATATGGTGCTGGCGGTAGTTATAGGGCGCATTGTCACTGTGGCAGGTGATTTGATATTTTTTGCTCTTGCAAATATGATTCAACGCGAAATTCATGAAGAATATTGATTTTCCTGGTTGCATTTGCAATCAATATATTTTGTTTGCTCTGGCTGTATTTGTTGTGCTGCTAGTTAATGGGGCATTGCCTTTTTTTGCGATGCCGACGATGGGCCAAGCCATCTGGCTGACTGGCTTTTCGCAGTCATTTGCAAATGAATCTTTTTTTAGTATTTATGCACATAATATTGGTGCCCCAGAGCCTGCGGCAATGGCTTTTGGACTAGCTGGGGGGTGGGTTGCGGGGCTTTTCATGCGACTGGGCCTACATGCGACAGATGCGTATGCGCTGACGGTGGCTCTATGGCTCTCTGTTGCCTTTTCGGGTGCATACAAGCTCGGCCGTTTCATGGAGGCATCGCCTCGGTTGTCAATTCTGGCGGCACTGGCTTGGGGCACTATGCCGATGGTATGGAACCATGCAGGTTACTCAATGGTGTCAGTCGGTATTGCGCTATTACCCTTCTATTTTTGGATGGCATTGAATTTTTTTCAGACCAGAGAAGACTCTGAAAAAAGAAAACTCCACTCATATATAAGAATTTTCTTTTACCTTTTTGCATGTGTGCTTTCCATTTTTATGGATGGCTATAGCTTTATGATGTTTGCCGTGGGTGCGAGCATCATTGGCATTGTGTTGATTTTAAAAAGACTGATAGCCATACGATTATTCTTAATCCACTGTATGTGTTTTGGTATTGCGTACATTTTATTTGCAACCTACATTGGGAAGAGTCAATTTTCGGCAGCTGATTTGGATTTTTTCCGCGGTTGGGGTGCTGATATTAGTTTTTTTATTATTCCATCAGCTGGCGTCCATTGGGTTGCTGATATATTTGGATGGAGTAAATTGCGCTCCACGAGCGAATATTTTGGTGATGGATCTGTGTGGGTAACGACATTTTGTCTACCACTCCTGCTTAGTGCTATTGTTGCCGGCGTCGTCGCCAAAAGTAACTACAAGATGGCTTTTTTTGTAGTTGCAGCCTTTGGATTTTATATGTCACTAGGGCCATCCTTTAAGTACTTCTCTACTAAGCCCAGTCCAGAGGTATCAGATTTAATGGAATCAAAGTATGCGTTGGCACCGACTGGTACTGGCTTTCTTTCAGAAAAATTGCCCGGCTTTAAAAATATGAGGGCGAGCTACCGCTGGGCTGCTTTGGGGTGTTTCGGTGCATGGGTTCTGGTGGTTATCGCATTGTCCCACCGCCAACCTAGGTCTGTGGTATGGGTAGCAGCCGGAGCTCTGGTGCTGGTTACAGTAGTAAATTTGCCGAATCTCCCAAAACAGTTAGAGCGCTACAGATCATACAAAAACCAGTTCCTGGAGGTTGATAAGGATTTGTTGGTGGGTATGCAAGAGGTGTTAAAGCCCGGAGAAAAAGTGGCATTTATTCCTTGGAGAAATGATTTTCTGGTCAACTACCTTGCGGCCAAATTGGATATTATCGCTTACAATGTGGGGGGGGACAAAAATTATCAAGAAGCAAGAAAAAACTGGCCTGTTACACTTGCGTCCATCCCAATGGGCGCTATTCAAGACGATTTGGTTAGCCAGATTCTGAGTCTGTTGGCACAGGGTGATGCTGATGCTGTTGTTTTGCCGTATATCGATATGTTGTGGGCAGCGCATCAATGGCCTTATCCAGTGGAGTATAAAAATGTTATTGAGCCTAAGATTCTTGAGTTAAGTAAATTTCATTATTTTGAAATTGTTGATAAAGACTATTATTCTGTTATCCGCCTGAAGCGGGAATTTTCTGCGGAGAATAAGCGCAAAGAAGTTTTTCTCGCGATGTCGTCGTTTTATTGCATTTCACCGGTTTGTTTGGCTGATTCAAATTTTGCGAAAGGAGTCTTTTCGCAGGCAGGGGTCGTAAATCGTGGAAAGCTTGTAACTTCCGGTCAAGCCGGGTTTCTCCACTTCGGCCCTTATAAAAATTTGAATTCCGGTTTGTATCATTTGACGGTGCGGGGCACATTAAGTAAAGCAGATGCGGCTTGGGTTGATGTAGTTAGCCAAAGAGGTAATTTGAATCACGGTAAGTTTTTGATTGAAAATTTTCCAAGTGCAGGCGAAGGCCTCTTGATCAGTGCGCCAGTGCATCTTCAGGAGGACGTTCGGGATATTGAAATCCGTATCTATGTCGGTGCTGACGACCAGCTTGCGATCAGTGGCTATGAAATGCGGCCCAAAATCGCTGATTCAAAGCCATGAAAATATCTATTGCAGGCACAGGGTATGTAGGGTTGTCCATTGCCGTGCTTTTGGCCCAGCGCCACGATGTGGTCGCGTTAGATGTGGTTCCGGAAAGGATTGCCATGTTGAACGAGTTGCGTTCGCCCATCGAGGATGGAGAGATTGAGCACTATCTGCGCGATAAATCTCTGAGATTGCGTGCCACCCTGGATCCCGTTGAAGCGCATGCAGGGGCCGATTTCGTGGTTATCGCCACTCCCACGGACTACGATCCACAAACCAATTACTTCAATACAGCGTCGGTCGAGGCCGTGGTTAGTGACGTATTGGCAATCAATCCGAACGCGGTAATGGTAATCAAGTCTACGGTGCCGGTGGGTTTCACGGTTCGCCTGCGTGAGCGTTTAAGCTGCGATCAGATAATTTTTTCGCCAGAGTTTTTGCGTGAAGGTCGTGCGCTACACGACAATTTGTACCCCTCGCGCATTGTGGTGGGAGAGCAGTCTGAGCGGGCGCGCGTTTTTGCCGATCTACTGCAGGAGGGCGCCATCGCGCCAGATGTACCGGTGCTGTTCACGGGCTCGACGGAGGCAGAGGCGATCAAGCTGTTTGCCAACACGTACCTTGCCATGCGCGTGGCTTATTTCAATGAACTGGATAGTTTTGCAGAAATGCATGGGCTGAATGCGCGAGAGATGATTGAGGGGGTATGCCTGGATTCGCGCATTGGGAGCCATTACAACAATCCGTCGTTTGGCTATGGCGGTTATTGCTTGCCCAAAGATACCAAACAGCTGCTGGCCAACTACCGCGATGTGCCGCAAAACTTGATTCAGGCCATCGTGCAGTCCAACGCCTCGCGCAAGGACTTTGTGGCAGAAAGCATTCTGCGCCGACAGCCGAAGAAGGTGGGGGTGTATCGCCTGATCATGAAGGCTGGGTCCGACAATTTTCGGTCCTCCAGCATGCAGGGGATCATGAAGCGCATCAAGGCGAAGGGTGTGGAGGTGGTGGTGTATGAACCAGCGCTGGATGCGCCAGAGTTCTTCCGGTCTCGCGTTGAGGTGGATCTGACCACTTTTAAGCGTGAATGCGACGTCATCATCGCTAATCGCTTTACAGCGGAGTTGGCCGACGTGCAGGATAAAGTTTACACGCGTGATCTGTTCGGCTCAGATTGATGCGAATAATCACATTAAATGCATTTGAAGGGATAGAAATGAAAAAAGCCATTGTTACAGGAATTACCGGACAAGACGGTGCGTATCTTGCGCAATTGCTGTTGGACAAGGGTTACATCGTGTATGGCACCTTTCGTCGCACCAGTTCGGTCAATTTTTGGCGCATAGAAGAGCTTGGCATTCAAGACCATGCCCATTTGCATCTAGTGGAATACGATCTGACCGATCTTTCGTCAAGCATTCGTCTTTTGCAAACCACAGAGGCCACCGAGGTTTACAACCTGGCAGCCCAGAGCTTTGTGGGTGTGTCGTTTGAACAGCCAGTCACCACGGCAGAGATTACCGGTATTGGTGCGGTCAACCTGCTGGAGGCAATTCGCATCGTCAACCCCAAGGTACGTTACTACCAAGCCAGTACCTCAGAGATGTTTGGCAAGGTGCAGGCGATTCCTCAGGTGGAAGACACTCCGTTTTACCCCCGCAGCCCCTATGGCGTGGCCAAGTTGTATGCACACTGGATGACAGTCAACTACCGCGAGAGCTATGGTATTTTTGGCAGCAGTGGCATTTTGTTCAACCATGAAAGCCCGCTGCGCGGTCGCGAATTTGTGACCCGAAAAATCACAGACAGCGTCGCCAAAATCAAACTCGGGAAGCAGACTGTTGTGGAGTTGGGCAACCTGGATGCCAAGCGCGACTGGGGTTTTGCCAAGGAATATGTGGAGGGCATGTGGCGCATGCTGCAGGCCGACGAACCCGACACCTTTGTGCTGGCCACCAACCGCACAGAGACGGTGCGCGATTTTGTGCGCATGGCGTTCAAGGGCGCGGGCATTGCAGTGGATTTCAAAGGGGCGGGAGAACATGAAACGGCCGTAGACACTGCCACCGGCAAGACGGTAGTGCGCATCAACCCCAAGTTTTATCGCCCGGCAGAGGTAGAACTGCTTATCGGTAACCCCGCCAAGGCCAAAGCCAAACTGGGATGGGCACCCCAAACCACGCTAGAGGAACTGTGCCAGATGATGGTAGAGGCCGACTTGCGGCGCAACCAGGCGGGTTTCTCGTTCTGATGGAAGTCATAAATGCAATGGAAAAGCCCAGAGCGCTGATTACCGGCGTTAAAGGCTTTACCGGCCAATATGTGGCTGCAGAGCTTCAGGCCCATGGTTGGAACGTCTTTGGCATCGGCTCGCAGCCCGACACGTCGGACCCGAGCTATCGGTGTGTAGATCTGCTTGATGCTGAGGGCTTGCATGGCGCGGTGGCCAATGTTCAGCCTGATGTAGTGGTTCACTTGGCGGCCATTGCCTTTGTGGGGCATGGCGATACTGATGCGTTTTACCGCGTCAACTTGCTGGGCACGCGCAATCTACTGGCGGCGCTTGCTGGCGCGCAGCAAAAACCTCGCTGTGTGCTGCTGGCCAGTAGTGCCAATGTGTATGGCAACGCCACTGGAGGCGTTTTGACCGAGGAAACACTGCCCAACCCGGTCAATGACTACGCGGTCAGCAAGCTGGCTATGGAATACATGGCGCGGCTGTGGATGGACAAGCTCCCGTTGGTGATTGCCCGCCCTTTCAATTACACGGGTGTAGGGCAGAGCACAGATTTCTTGCTGCCAAAGATGGCAGCGCATTTTCGAGAGCGCGCGGAATCCATTCAACTGGGCAACCTGGATGTGTGGCGAGATTTTTCAGACGTGCGCGCGGTGGCCCACGCTTACCGCCGCTTGCTGCAGCTGTGCCCAGCGGGGGCCACAGTCAACGTGTGTTCTGGCAACACGCACTCGCTGCGTGAAGTGCTGCACATGATGGAGCGTATTTCAGGTCATGTGGTGGATGTTCGGGTTAACCCAGCATTCGTGCGCGCGAATGAGGTCCGGTCACTCAGTGGCAACCCCGCCAAGTTGCGCGGCTTGATTGGAGACTGGCAAGTGCCTGCTCTTGAAGATACCGTACGCTGGATGCTTGAAGCGGCATGATGCGGGTGGGCTTTGGTTCCACAGTGCTGGCGCGGGGCATGGCACACGGCGGCGTGGATGGCATAGGCAGCTACACCCGCGAGTTGATGCAGCGGTTGGCTCAGTCGCCAGACCTTGCGTTGAAGCCTTTTGCTTATTCAGGCCCCATGCCGCCGGAGATGGTCGCCAGCGTGGTGCACGCTGGCGATTTTCAGCGTCAGGCGCTGGTGTCTCTTGCTACAGGTCTGCCGTTCAGATCCATGCAGAAGGTTGTGGCAGGCAAGGTGGACTTGGTGCACGCCACCGACCACCACATACCCAAGCTGCGCGGTATCCCTGTGGTGGCGACCTTGATGGATGCGATTCCTTTGGCGCATCCAGAGTGGGTGACTTACCGTTTTAAACGGGTGACAAACGAGTTGTGGCGCCGTTCAGCGCATTGGGCGCAACACATCATTACCATTTCCGAGTTCTCCCGCACCGAGATCGCACACTGGTTCAAGATTCCGGAGAAGCGCATCAGCGTTATTCCTCTGGGTGTGGATGAGCGCTGGTTTGCCACGCCTGCACCCCAGGAGCTGGAGCGCGTTCGGAGCCATTACAAATTGCCTGCCCAGTTTTTTCTGGCGGTAGGCACTCTCCAGCCCCGCAAAAATGTAGGCACACTGATCGCTGCGCACCGCATGTTGCCACCCGCATTGCGGCGCGAGGCCCCTTTGGTGGTGGTGGGTAAAGCGGGTTGGGGGTGCGACGAAGTTGTTGCGCAACTCAGAGGTGGTGATGGTGGAGCGCTGCGCTGGCTGCAATATGTTCCCGATATCGACATGTTGCCAATATTGAAACAGGCTAGCGCATTGGTTTTTCCGTCCCTCCACGAAGGCTTTGGCTTGCCGGTGCTAGAAGCGTTCGCTGCACGGGTGCCTGTAATTGCCTCCAACACAACGGCTATTCCTGAAGTTGCGGGGCAAGGGGCTATGTCAGTAAATCCGCTGATTCCATCAGCGTGGGCAGACGCTATGAGGTGTTTATTGTTGGGCGAAGTTGATGTGGCTTTTATGAAAACCCATGGCTTTGCCCAGGCCAAAAGCCTCAGTTGGGAAAAGACGTCGATGGCGACGCGTAGTCTCTATGCTGAACTGCAGCGTCGCCATACATGATCGATTGTTTCCGTGTTAGGAGTGGTGTATTTAGCCTTTAGCCATCCATTCCAAAGCTGACAATGGTGCAATTTGTCGGGTTTATGTAGTAAAAAACGTTTTTGTTGCTGTTTTTCGCAAAAAGATATATGGCAATAAATCTTGACGCGTGTTCTGGTTTGTCGCTCGGAATTTTCACATTCTTGCAGGTCGTTCCCGGAAAGACAGAAGTCCCAGGGGTGGGAAGGCGCCAAAATGCAATAGCTCCCGCGCTGCCCGTGTATTGTTCGAATCGAATGTTCGTTGGGGCTTCATTAATTCCAACGTTTTGCGCGTTAGCCGGATTGGCCAGCGAGATAAGTGCCAAGGAGGCAAAAAGCATCTTTTTCATGATTGGCTCAATCGAGTAGAAGAAGGTTGATGATTGGGGTTATGTCGAATGAGTTGGAGGTCGTGCTCGTTTGATAACTTGCGGCTAGCGTCACACCGCTGAATGACTCATCGCCAACCAGCAAGATGTAGTACGTGCCAGCAGATGGCGTGGGAAATGAACATGTTTCATTGTTACCAGCAAGATATGGCCGACAATCGTAGGAAGCGGTAGTGGGTACTTGACCGAACTTCACATAAAGATCTGCATCTCCAGTTCCACCGCTGATTCGAATAGTGAGGTTGGTAGCTCCGGCAGGCACCGTAACAGAGTAACTCTGCGTAGAGCCGGCACTTCCAGACAGGTTGCTTTGTAGCAGTGGCGTGGTCGTCGTGCCACCCGAGTTCAGATTGAACTGTGCGTTGACTGTGGTGTTTGCGTTCAGGGTGAACGCGCAGGAGCCGGTCCCGGCACAAGTTCCTCCGCTCCAGCCTGCAAAGGTGCTCCCTGCAGCGGCGCTGGCCGTCAGGGTCACGGCGGAGCCGGGCGTCAGGGATTCCGTGCAGGTGCTTCCGCAGTTGATGGCGCCGCCTGTTCGCGTGACGGTGCCGCTTCCTGTCCCGATTTTGGCGATCGACAGCACGCCTGTGGGGGTTGCTGTGAAGTTGGCGATGACGTTCTTGGCGGAGTTCATGGTCACGGTGCATGTACCGGTTCCAGAACAATCTCCTGCCCACCCGGAAAAGTTATAGCCGACACCAGGTGATGCAGTGAGCGTAACGACAGTCCCGCTGGCCAAAGATTCAGTGCAGTCCGTTCCGCAGTTAATTCCGGCAGGGGAGCTTGTCACGGTGCCTGTGCCTGACTTGCTCACCGTCAGGTCGAAAGTGCCTGATGCATCCAGCGGCAATTTTGACTGAGCCTGATCGGACATTACCGTAGGTACCCGACCTGGGTTGACGCCATAAGGGTGGTCGGTTCCGAAGGTCCACGCCAGGTTGCCCATGCCGCCGCTGAGCAGGTGGCAGTAACTCATGATGGTGCCGTTCCTCTGGCCTGCTCCACCGCCCGAGATTGAGGATATACCCGGCAGGAATCCATACGCTCCAGCGCCCCCCAGTGCAATGCCGCACTGGCCTGTGCCATTGTCCGAATAGCAGCAGTCGATGGCCCCGCCTGTGTTGGGCGACGGGGCGAAAAAGGGGTTGTCATAGGTGTGGGTGTGCGAGCTGCCAAACGCATGGCCAATTTCGTGGGCAACCACAATCGAATCCCAAATGACCTGAGGGTTTGAGGCGTTGAAAGTGCCTGAAAGGCCTGCGCTAACGCCGTAGGCAATGGTGGGGCTAGACAAGCTGCCCACATAGGCAATGCCGCCACCTACATTTTTGCCGCTCATCAAGTGCACATGGTGCCGGGTGACAGATGCATTTGCACCAGAGTTCCAGAATGCCTGGAGCTCGTTCAGCATATTCAAGGTGGATGTCTGGGTCCAGGGGTCGGCCGATGTTGTACGGACGATGATTTGTTTGAGGTTGAAGCGGGTAGCAACTTCTGCCTGGTATCTGCTGCTGATGTAAGTGAGCAGGTTGGTAATGTAGTTAAATGTGGCGGCCTCAGTTCCCAATTTTTGGAAAAGCTCGTAGTCGCTGTCGATAATGATGTCGGCGCGGCGTGGGCTACCAGCCTTCTCTGCAAGAATTTCTTGAGAATTTTTTCTGCCAGCTTTTAATAGCTCGTCAATGCCGATCTGGCGTTGAACCGGGTCGGTTCTCAGAAAATTTGGTGTTACGCCGCAAGAAAAATCTTTGTTGACAAAATCTTTCTGGTGGTCAATCAGGCGCGAAATGGCTTTTCCACCGCCAGCGCTGCGCTCAGGCAGCAATTCATTGACAAGTGTGTTGTCACCCTGGTGAATGATGGCCCGGATCTCGCCATCGGGCGATACCGTTACAAAGGCTTCGCTGTCCGGCTGGTTTTCCAGTTTGCCAATGAATTGTGCCCCGGTAGCGAGTGGAAAAGTGCGGCTCCCCTTATCATCAACCACGATATATTGCGTAGCATTGCTAACCACTTCGGAACGTCGTAGTTGGAGATTAACGACTGCGGGGGTTTCGTCGTTAATCTTCAGGTTCTCAATGCGCAGCGATTCGCCAATTTTGGTATTCAGCGCAGTCGTCGCCATCGCTTCTGTGTGAGGCTTGCCGGGAACCAGTTGTAATACTTGCTGTGCGTGTGCTATTCCTGAAAGAATGGTAATAGATGAAATCGATAAAAATATTATCAATCTCCACGCTGACCTGATTTTATTGACTATATTTTTCATTGTGCGGGAGCGGTGGGTTCAGCGATGGTTGGGCGGCGCAACGGGCATCTGGTGGCTGTTGGGCTGGACCTGTAATGTAAATTGAATGTAAATTTCAGACAAAATCTAATGCAGATCGTCACCTGTGGCAAGCGCGCTCAGACTAAAGTTGACTGCCTTTCGTCGGCAAGTTGCGTCGTCAGCTGGTTGTGCGCAAGTGTCTTCGGCGTATTAGTTCGCGGTTGGCGGCGTCCTCGGGCGCACTGATCAAGGCCCCATTTGTGCCGTTGTCCCGTCTCGTCACATGGCTTGCAAGGTTGGTGGGGTTTGCGATGCAACTGCGGCACACGGTGGCTGCGCCGAGTGCTTTTCCCGCTCCTACCGACTCACTTATTGCTCTCTGCGTACGCTCCACTGCGCGAGGCAAAGCAGCGTGGTGGCAATCATGTACTTGGCCACGTTGAACCACGAATTGAAAATCCGTGATGTCCCCACAGCGCGCAAATTCATGGACACGGGGACTTCGGTGATCATCAGGCCCGCGCGGCGCACCAGCAACAGCGCGCCCAGGTCCTGGTAGTCGAGCAACGTGGCTTCACGCGACGCAAGCGTCTTCATGGCTTTGTGGTTGTACAGCCGAAAGCCGGAGGTCAGGTCGCGCAAATCAAAGCCCGCCAGTTGCTGAAACCACCGCCACGCAAGCTGGCGCATGCGGCTTGCCCGTTCGGGGAAGGCTCCGACAACAAGGTCGGCCTGATCGCGCGCCTGGAGCAGCGTCGGGATTTCATCCACTTCGTGCTGGCCATCGGCGTCCATGGTGATGACGGCTTGGTATCCATGCCGGATCGCATAGCAAATGCCTGCCTGCATTCCGCCCCAAGCACCCATGGGCAATGTCGGGTTGAGCACCCGTGCACCGGCTGCGCGCGCGATAGCGCCCGTTTCGTCCGTGCTTTGATCGTTGATGACAACGATATCGTGCCAGCCTTTTGCCCTGAGGGCTGCCAGCAATGTGCCGATCGTGGCTGCTTCATTGCGGGCTGGGATGACGATGAGCATGTCTTTTCGGCTACCACGGTAATGGTCGGTCTCGGGCGCTGCCAGTGCATATTGGTCGGAAACGCGTTGCTCACAAGTCGCAATGGAGAAATGTGTCTGCAAGGCGCGTTGCCCTGCCATGCCCCAGTGCGAGCGTTGGGTGGGGCTGTTTTGCATCTGCTGGATAGCATTTGCCCAGGCCGCAACGTCTTCGACAGGGGCTTGCAGGCCCGCGCCAGCGGTTTCCAGTACCCAAGGCATGCCTGAACCTGGCAGCGCCGATACGATGCACGGCTTGGCATGGTGCATGGCTTCAAGCAGCACCATGCCAAAGGCTTCGGTCCGCTCGCGCGAGGCAAGGCAAAACACGTCGCAGCTGTGGAGCAGGCTGTTCTTTTGCCCATCGTCCACATTGCCCATCAACCGCACGTTGGCTGGTTTGTCGGCAGGCGTGAGCGCGTCGATCGAGGCTTGTAGTTCTTTGCGAAGCTCTCCGTCACCCACAATCAATAGCTCCACACCGTTCAAGCCCATGGCCGCTTTGATCAGCGTTTCAAATCCCTTGTAGTAAGTCAGTCTGCCAATGGATAACAGGCGCAGGGTGTCGCTGCTCCAAGGTGACTCCGCTTCGACGGCATGGTCTGGGCCAACATCCAGATGCCTGGCGTCCAGGCCCAGGGGGATGACTGCGCATTTCTGCCGCCATGCTTTCAGAGGCTCGCTCGCTTCAAGATAGGGGGGGGATGTCGCAATGATGCGTTCGGCACGATAGAGCACCGCCTGCTCAAAGGGGCGATACAGCCGGTAAGCCAGTGCTATGGCGGTTCGGATGCGCGAGACCACCACGTCTGATTGCCAGTGCACAACCCATGGTATGGCACGTGCGGTGGGCAGAGTCAGGGCCCAAAGAGCGGAATTGTTGGGCATGTGCAGGTGCAAAACATCCGGCCTGTGCGTTGCGATGGCCTTGGACAAGGCGGCGCGGAACCCCATCGCAATCGGGGCATAAACCAGTTGCAACTGCACAGGCACCCGGGTGAGCCAGGGCGGGTCTCCCGCCTCGGGATCACCATGGACTACCGCTGCAGCATCAATACCTGCTGCGCGCTGTGCCTTGATCAAGTCGGCAAGAAACACTTCCATCCCCCCTCGGTGTGGGGGATAAAACTTGCCAATGTGTAATACGCGCAAAGTCACAGCCTGCTTGTCTGGTCGCTACTTGTGCTACTTCTTTGGGGCAGCGATGACGGCACGCATCTGGTTGTACTGCGGGTTCCGAGGGTCCAGCTTGATGGCCTGATCGATGTCACTCAAGCTTGCTGCCTGCTGGCCCGCCTGGTGGTGGGCGATGGCGCGGCCGTAGTAGACCGGGGCACCGGGGTTGGTGGCAATGAGTTGATCAAACACCTCAATGGCTGCCTTGGTCTCGCCTTTGCCCACCCGTGCCATGCCAAGGCCGAGCAGCAGGCGCGGATCTTTGGGGTTTGTCTGCAGCAGCACCTTAAAACCGCTGATGGCCTCGTCATACCTTTGCAGGGCCATCGCGGTCTCCACCAGCCGTATGCGCACTGTGGGTACCGTACTCTGCAGTTGAGGATCTTTTTCAGCCTTGACCACGGCAGTGTGGAAGCTCTCTAGCGCGGGTGCAAGTTGCCCCAGTGCTGCTTGGGATTCGCCTCGGTGGTAATACAGGGCGGGCTCTGCGTACCCCTGCGCCTCTGCCGCGGCAAAAGCCTGAAGTGCTTCCGCGTGCTTTTTCTTGAGCTGCAGAACCACGCCCGCGTTAAAGCGTGCACTGCGTCCCAGTTCGCCCAGGTCTCCAAGGGCTGCCGCAGTAGACAGGTTCCACTGCGCTTGGTCTGTCATGCCCTTGCGCAGGTAGTAGGCCCCCAGATTCAGAAAAGGGCGGCTGCGCCCCACGGCATTGGCGGGGGCTTTGACATCAATCTTCTCGGCAGCATCGGTCCATGCGGCGACTTCGTCGCTCAAAGAAAGGTTGCGCTCCAGGGCCAGCGCCCCAAACAACAACCCCAGCACAGCGCCCAAGGCATAGATTGCTTTGGGCTTGAAACCGGTGAGCACAATCGCCAGCAAGCCAGGAAGCGCCACTGCCCACAGGTAGCTGCGATAAAGCACAAAAGGGTCTTGCACCCAGACGGTGATGAACTCCGTGGCAAACCACAAAAGTGGAAAAAGAAGGAGTACCGCAGCAAGACTCAATGCGCCTGTGCGACGAAGCAGCAGCCACGCGGCCCCTGCAAAGAGCGCCAGATATGCCACCGCGCCAGCCAGGTGCCAGGACGATGCAAAGCCCAGCGGAAAGGCGGGACGCAGGTCGATAGACATCCAGCCAACATAGGGCACGATCCAGAGCAACCCGTATGCAAAGAAGAGCCCTGCTTGATTCAGGATGCTCAGGGGAAAAATCTGCTGCGTAATGCCCGGGCGAAGCGCTTCGAGCTGCTGCGCAAAGGCCACAGATTGCGCATCAAATAGCTGACCAATCAAGTCGCCGCGAAAGTGCAGCAGTGCGGCAGTGGCCACGCCCATCAGCAAAAGTGCAGCACCCAACACGACGGCAATGCTCTTCCAGCTGGGGCGCCGTATGTGGATGTAGATAGGAATGGTCAGGGCGGCGGTCATCACAGCATGCTCTTTGGACAACATGGCCAGCAGATAGGCCAGCAGTGCGCCTGCGTACCAGACCATTCGCTTGGTTTGCAGCCCACGCACAAAGGCCCAGCATGCGAGCACGGCAAACAGGGTTGCCATGAGGATGGATCGTTGGATCAGGTAGCCCACCGCGTAAACCGCCATGGGGTGGAGTGCAAACAGTGCCACCCCAACCTGCAATGCAGCCCTTTGCGATGCGGCAAAGTGCGCCTGGTCCTCCATGTCCTGCGGGAAACGGGTGCTGGCCATCAGCGCTTTGAAGAACGCATACATGGCAGCCACCACACCCAGGTGCAAGGCAATGTTGACGATGCGTTGCTTCCACCAGCCAGCGCCTGCGATCTGCTCCACCCAGACGAAGCTGCCGTACGAGACCATGCGCGCCTTGAGGTCGAGCAGGCTGCCATAGCCACTAAAGATGGAGCCTTCCGTGAGCCGAATGTCGTCAAACAGCAGCTCGTTGTTCAGTCCTGGCACATACACGCCCAGCACAGCCAATACCAAAACCAGAGCGAAAAAGTAGGGGGCTTTGCCGGATTGGGCCATGGAAGGGCGTTTGGAGGAGGGCCAGAGCCCAGGTGGGACGGTAGACCGAACCAGTTTAGCAGACCAAAAAACGTCTCAAATCGTGAAAAATGTCGCAGAAGAGAGCCGTTAGATGGAGCGCGCTACGGTGGTTTGTAGTGCCGGCCGCTTTGGGCGTGACCGCATATGTCTGTCTTGTCTCCGGAGGGCGGTTACGGTTGGGATTTCTGTGGGCCCCGTCCGATCATCAAATCCAGGTTCTGAACAGCCGCCCCCGATGCCCCCTTGCCCAGGTTGTCGAACACGGCAGTCAGCAGCACTTGGCCATGGCGGGCGTTGCTGAAAACGCCCAACTGCAGCTGGTTGGTGCCGTTGAGGGCCTGCGGGTCCAGGTGCTGGGTGTCTTGCGCTTGCGCCAGGCCCAGGACTTCAACATGGTCCGCACCGAGAAAGTGCTGGGCCAGGCAAGCGTGCAAACGCTCACCGGTGGTGCCTGCGGGCAGCTGGCGCAGATGCAGCGCAATGGTGAGCGCAATCCCCTGGCGGAACGAACCATAGGCCGGAAGAAAAAACGGGCGTTGCGACAGCCCGGCATGCAGGGCGATTTCCGGGGTGTGTTTGTGTTCCAGACCCAGGCCGTAGAGCTGGAAGGCCGGGGCGTTGGCAGCGTTGAGTCCTTCATGTTCGTCCACGCGAGCCCGTCCGCCGCCCGAATACCCCGACACCGCGTGGATGGTGATGGGAAGGTCAGCGGTCACGAGCCCTGCCTGCACCAGGGGCCGCAGCAGGGCGATGGCGCCCGTGGGGTAGCAGCCTGGGTTGCTGACCCGCTTGGCGCCAGCTATGCGCGCGGCCTGGGCAGCGCCCATCTCTGGAAAGCCATACACCCACTGCGGGTCCGTGCGGTGCGCCGAGCTGGCGTCGATCACGCGCACGGCGGGGTTGACGATGGAGGCGGCTGCTTCGCGGGCAGGGGCATCGGGCAGGCACAGGATGGCGATATCGCAGCTGTTGATGGCCTCGGCGCGGCGGGTGGCGTTCTTGCGTTCGGCCTCGGGCAGGGTCAGCAGCTGCAGATCCGTGCGGCCACGCAGGCGTTCGTGGATCTGCAAACCGGTGGTGCCTTGGTCGCCATCGATGAAGACAAGGGGTGGGGTGGTCATGGGGCGGGTTCCTGCAATGGGGGGATGTGGAATCTTCGGTCCCGGTCTAAACTTTGAAAAGTTGAATTTCACAAACATCAGGATCAGGTTTACTGAACGTCATGCGCGAACTCAATCTCGACCGGCTGCGCACCCTGGTCACCATTGCCGACCTGGGCTCCTTCGCAGAAGCCGCGCGCACGCTGCACCTGGCGCCGCCCACGGTGAGCCTGCACATCGCGGACCTGGAGGCCCACATCGGTGCGCCATTGCTGGTGCGCAAGCGGGGCGAGGTGCGTCCGTCCGCCGTGGGTGAGGTGCTGGTCGAACGTGCCCGGCGCTTGCTGGCGGACGCGGATGAAGCGATGGACCTGGTGCAACGCCAGGTGCAGGGGCTGGCGGGGCGTGTGCGCCTGGGCGCCTCCACGGGGGCCATTGCGCACCTGCTGCCCCAGGCCCTGGAGGCGCTGGGCCAGCACCACCCCGGCATCGACTTGCAGGTGGCCGTGCTCACTTCGCACGAAACCATGTCGCGGCTGGCCAATGGTGTGCTGGATGTGGGCCTGGTGGCCCTGCCACAGGCAGCCCTGCGCGGTGTGGCGGTGCTGCCGTGGCGGCGCGACCCAGTCATGGCGTTTGTGCCGTCCACCTGGCCTTCGCCCGCGCGGGTCACTCCCGGCTGGCTGGCGAGCCAGCCGCTGATCCTCAACGACGATGGCACCAGCCTGTCACGGCTGACGGGCGAGTGGTTTGCGCAAGCCGGCGAACACCCGAAGGCGCGCATCCAGCTGAACTACAACGACGCCATCAAAAGCCTGGTGGCGGCAGGCTATGGTGCAACGCTGCTGCCGCAAGAGGCTTCCACCTCCGTGCCACGGGACCCCCGCATCCGCATGCTGCCGCTGCAGCCCCGCCTGTGGCGGCCGCTGGGTATCGCGCACCGTGCAGGGCCAGTCGAGCGGGCCACCCAGCATGTGCTGGATGTGCTGTGGCAGCAAAAGCAGGGGTAGGGCAGTGGCAAGGCGGGGGCGGTACCGCCCATGCCCATCGTGTTGCTCACCATGCGGCGCAAGATCGGATGCGCAAATTACAGATAAAAATCGGCTCTAGCGCTTATCTATAAGGCGCAAGTAGCTATCAATATAGTAGCGTTGGTGGCTGCTTCAGAGGGGGTTCTCGGGCGCCAGCGCGCTGAGCACCATGCGCACGATCAGCTCCTCGGCCTTTTCGTAGTCGCGTTCTGTCAGTGCCGGTTTGCCCAGCAGCAGGGCGAACTGGGCCTCCTGCTCCGCATAGGCCTGCGTGACCGACCAGATGATGAACATCAGGTGCGTGAAGTTGACCTTGGCGATGCGGCCTTCTCGGGCCCAGCGTTCGAAGGTGCGCACCTTGGTCTTGAGCAGCGGCGCCACGCGCTCGATGATGGCGTTGCCATAACGTGGTGCACCGGCAATCACCTCTTTGGTGAAGACCTTGGCGCCCTGGGGGCGCGTGCGCGAATACTGCAGCTTGGCGCGGATATAGCGCCGCAGCGCCTGCTGGGGGTCGTCGCTGTGCGACAAGTCTTCCATCCCGGCCAGCCACTGGGTGAGCACGTCGTCGAGCACGCGTTGGTACAGCGCCTCTTTGCTCGGAAAGTAATACAGCAGGTTGTGGCGGCTGATGCCGATGGCGGCTGCGATGTTTTCCAGCGAGGCGCCCTCAAAGCCGAACTGCGCAAAGTGGTTCTCGGCCTCAGTGAGGATGCCCTGTTCCTTGAGCAAGCGCGAGGCGGTGGGCGCGCGGGGCGTTGTCTCGTCGCTGGAGGTGGCGCGCGTTGTCCTGGGAGCGCGGGGGGCGGTGTCTGCGGGGGACGGGCGGGCGTCGGTCATCGCACCATTGTGGAACAAGCCAGGGGCCAAAAACTGGCATTTCGCTGGCGTGAGACGGAGATTTGTGGCGATTTGGCTGGCACGGGGTTTGCTCTAGGGATTTTACCAATTGGTAAATTTTTACGGGTTGGTAAATTGACCCACCACACAGGGCACCGCTGCGCCAAAGCCGCGGGCACCTGAATCCTACAGCGAGGCCCACGATGAAACCTCCGAAGTTTGCAAGCACAGGCGCCTGCGCCTGCGCTGCATTGGCTGGCCCCAGCCGCATGCGCAGCCAGCGCAGCGTGGCACGGGCGCATTGGAGCGTCTGCATGGCCTGCGCCCAGACCCCCACCCTGACCCTCTCGGAGGAAACCTGATGGACACACCCGCAAGCCGTGCCTGCGGCATTCATGCCGCACGCCTGAACCTGGCCGACTACGCCGTGAACTTCAGCGACGCACACCCGCCGCTCACCCGCCCGCAAGCGCTGATCGAGGCCGAGCGCTGCTATTACTGCCACGACGCTCCCTGCGCCACGGCCTGCCCCACCGGCATCGACATCCCGTCGTTCATCCACCGCATTGCGCAGGACAACAACCGGGGCGCGGCCCGCTCCATCCTGGAGGCGAACCCGCTGGGTGGCATGTGCGCTCGGGTGTGCCCCACCGAGGTGCTGTGCGAGCAGGCCTGCGTGCGCAACACCAACGAAGACAAGCCGGTGGAGATCGGCTCACTGCAGCGCTACGCCACCGACGCCTTCTTTGCCCAGCCCGGTGCACCGCTGTTCCAGCGCGCAGCCGTCACCGGCAAGCGCGTGGCCGTGGTGGGCGCAGGGCCTGCGGGCCTGGCCTGCGCGCATGGGTTGGCCGTGCGCGGGCATGACGTGGTGCTGTTCGAGGCGCGCCCCAAGCTCGGTGGCCTCAACGAATATGGCCTGGCCAGCTACAAGACCGCCAACAACTTCGCGCAGAAGGAAGTGGAGTGGCTGCTGTCCATCGGCGGTATCGAGGTGCGCACCGGCCAGCAACTGGGCCGTGACATCACGGTCGACAGCCTGCTGGGCGCTTACGACGCTGTGTTCCTGGGACTGGGCCTGCAGGGCGTGAACGCGCTGGGCGTGGCTGAGCCCACGGCCACTGGCCTGCGCAATGCGGTGGACTTCATCGCCGAGCTGCGCCAGAGCACCGACCTCTCGACCCTGCCGGTGGGCCGCCGCGTGGTGGTGATTGGTGGCGGCATGACGGCGGTGGATGCTGCCGTGCAGTCGCGCAAGCTGGGCGCCGAAGAGGTGACCATCGTCTACCGCCGGGGCGCCGAGGCCATGTCGGCATCGGCTGTGGAGCAGCAGTGGGCGCAGACGAATGGTGTGACCATCCGCCACTGGGCTGCGCCGAAAGAGGTGCTGAGCGAAAACGGTGCGGTGAAGGGTGTGCGGTTCGCCGCTACGGCGCTGAGCAGCGGCAAGCTGGTGGAAACCGGCGAGACCTTCACGCTGGACGCCGACATGGTGCTCAAGGCCATCGGCCAGACCTTTGTGGCAGAGCCCGTGGGCGGCCGCATTGCGCTGGAGGACGGGCGCATTGCCACCGATGCCGAAGGCCAGACCAGCCTGCCGCGTGTGTGGGCCGGTGGCGACTGCCGCGTGGGCGGCCGCGACCTCACGGTGGAGGCGGTGGAGCACGGCAAGGTTGCCGCTGTCTCCATCCACGCCGCACTGATGGCTTGAGATGGCCTAAAGCGGCCTGAATCCTTCCACCCCAGTTTTCACGGGAGCACCCCATGGCAGACATTCGCAGCAATTTTCTGGGCATCCAAAGCCCCAACCCCTTCTGGCTGGCCTCCGCACCGCCCACCGACAAAGAGATCAACGTCACCCGCGCCTTCGAGGCGGGCTGGGGCGGCGTGGTGTGGAAGACGCTGGGCGAAGACCCGGCCGTGGTCAACGTCAACGGCCCGCGCTACTCCACGCTCATGTCGCAAGACCGCCGCGTGATCGGCCTGAACAATATCGAGCTGATCACCGATCGGCCGCTGCAGACCAACCTCGAAGAGATCAAGCGCGTCAAACGCAACTGGCCGGACCGCGCCATGATCGTCTCGCTCATGGTGCCCTGCGTGGAAGAGAGCTGGAAGAACATCCTGCCGCTGGTGGAAGACACCGGCGCCGACGGCATTGAACTCAACTTCGGCTGCCCCCACGGCATGAGCGAGCGCGGCATGGGCGCGGCCGTCGGTCAGGTGCCCGAGTACATCCAGATGGTCACGGCCTGGTGCAAGCATTACAGCAAGCTGCCCGTGATCGTGAAGCTCACGCCCAACATCACCGACGTACGCCACCCCGCACGCGCCGCCAAGGCGGGTGGAGCCGATGCCGTGTCGCTCATCAACACCATCAACTCCATCATGGGTGTGGACTTGGACCGCATGGTGATGAGCCCGAGCACCGACGGCTGGGGCTCGCACGGCGGCTACTGCGGCCCGGCCGTCAAGCCGATTGCGCTGAACATGGTGGCCGAGATTGCACGCGACGCGCAGACCGCTGGCCTGCCCATCAGCGGTATTGGCGGTATCACCACCTGGCGCGACGCGGCCGAATACATTGCGCTCGGCTGCGGCACGGTGCAGGTGTGCACGGCCGCCATGGTGTATGGCTTCAAGATCGTGCAGGACATGTGCGACGGCCTGTCCAACTTCATGGACGAGCACGGGTATGCCACGCTCGACGACTTCAAGGGCCAGGCCGTGCCCACGGTGAAGGACTGGAAGAACCTCAACCTCAACCACATCGAAAAGGCCGTCATCAACCAGGATGCCTGCATCCAGTGCGGCCGCTGCCATGTGGTCTGCGAAGACACCTCGCACCAGGCCATCACCTTCACCAAAGAAGGCGGCGTGCGCAAGTTCGAGATCAACGAGGCCGAATGCGTGGGCTGCAACCTGTGCGTGTCGATCTGCCCCGTGCCCGAGTGCATCACCATGCGCGCGCTGGAGCCGGGCGAAGTCGATGTGCGCACGGGCAAGACGGTGACGGGCGAATACGCCAACTGGACCACGCACCCCAACAACCCGCAGCGCGTGTCTGCCGCCGCTTGATATGCGCCCCTGCGTGCGTTTGCCACAGACCCCGCAAGGCGTTGCGGCAGCACCCGTCGTGGTGCCGATTTGCAACGCATGCTGCACTGCATCTGGTGCAGTTCTTGCGTGATCTCTAGCATCGCTCGCTTCCCTTTGCCCGCCATCTGCCAGCGTGAGGGCGCTGGAACAGACAGCGGGTTGTGTGCAACCCCAACGACGTCTTTGACAGGAGTACAGGCATGACCAACAGTACCGGCAGCGCGGCCCATGTGGCGGGGCTGATGCCCGGCGATGCATCCAACACGCTCGCCAATGAAGATCTGCTCCCCACCACCGCCGCGCAGCGACACTGGACGTGGAAGGACTTTGCCGCACTCTGGGTGGGCATGGTCGTGTGTGTGCCCACCTACACCATGGCCAGCTCCATGCTGGACCAAGGCTTCACCTGGCAGATGGCCGTGTGGCTGGTGTTCCTGGCCAACTGCATCGTGCTGGTGCCCATGGTGCTCATCGGGCGCGTGGGGCCCCGGTACGGCGTGCCGTTCCCGGTGCTGGCGCGTGCATCGTTTGGCGTGAAAGGCGCCAACCTGCCCGCCGTGCTGCGCGGGCTGGTGGCGTGTGGCTGGTTCTCCATCAACTGCTACTTTGGCGCGCTGGCGCTGCACGGGTTCCTCAACATCCTGGGCATGGGGCTCGCGGGACCGGCCGATGGGCAGACCATCAGCACCTCGCAGTTCATGTGCTTTCTGGCGTTTTGGGCGGTGCACATCTGGTTCATCTGGAAGGGGCCGGAGTCTATCCGCATGCTGGAGGTGATTGCGGCGCCGCTGATGATCATTGCGTCCATCGCACTGGTTGTGGTGCTGATGATGAAGGTGCCCTCGGGCCAGCTCTTCAACCTGCCCGCCAAGGTGGTCGAGGGCGGCCCCAAGACCTGGGCGGCGCTCACCGGCCTGGTCGGCTTCTGGGCCACGCTGGCACTCAACATTCCCGACTTCACACGCTTTGCCAAGTCGCAGAAGGATCAGGTCATGGGCCAGGCGATTGGCCTGCCGATTCCCATGGCACTGTTCTCCATGGTGGGCGTGATTGGCTTCTCGGCATCGGCCATCCTGTATGGCAAGGCACAGTTGTTCCCCGACGGCTTGCTCACGCAAATGGGCAGCGTGGCTGCGGGCGTGGGCCTGCTGGTGATCCTGCTGGCCAACCTGACCACCAACGTCGCCGCCAACCTGGTGTCGCCGTCGTATGACTTCAGCCAGGTCGCGCCGTCCAAGATCAGCTTCCGCATGGGTGGCCTGATCGCCGCGCTGATTGGCCTGGTGTTCATGCCCTGGAAGCTGCTGGCCACCTCGGGCGGCTACCTGTTCACCTGGCTGGGCGGCTACGGCACGCTGCTGGGCGCCATCGCGGGCATCCTGCTGGTGGACTACTACCTGGTGCGCAAGAGCGAGCTGAAGGTGGACGACCTGTACCGCCGTGGCGGCGAATACGAGTACAGCAATGGCTGGAACGTGCAGGCGCTGATTGCCTTTGCGCTGGGCGTGCTGCCCTGCCTGCCGGGCTACCTGGCCGTGTCGGGCGTGATCGACAAGGCGGCTGTGCCCGGCCTGCTGCTCGCGCTGTTTGACTTTGGCTGGTTCTTCAGCCTGGCCGTGGCCGGCACCTACTACTACCTGACTGCCAAGAAAAAGTGACCCCTTGGCCCTGCCTGGGCCTGGTGCCAGTGCAGGGCCTTTTTTTTGATCTGATCCGCATCCCTGAAGGAGACCCCCATGACCCAAGCCCTTGTGATCCGCGGTGGTACCGTGGTCAACGCCGACCGTGAACAGCGCGCCGATGTGTTGTGCGTCGATGGCCGCATCGTGGCCGTGGGGGATGGGGTGGCTGCGCAGGCCCCCGCAGGCGCGCAGACGCTGGACGCCAGCGGCCAGTACGTGCTGCCTGGTGGCATCGACCCGCACACGCACATGCAGCTGCCGTTCATGGGCACCGTCACCATGGACGACTTCTTCACCGGCACGGCGGCTGCGCTGGCGGGCGGCACCACGAGCATCATCGACTTCGTGATCCCCGACCCGCAGGAACCCATCCTGGACGCCTACCGCAAGTGGCGGGGCTGGGCCGAGAAGTCTGCGGCGGACTATTCCTTCCACGTCGCCATCACTTGGTGGAGCGAGCAGGTGCGCGCCGACATGGGCACGCTGGTGCAGGACGAGGGCGTGAACAGCTTCAAGCACTTCATGGCCTACAAGAACGCCATCATGTGCGACGACGAAACCCTGGTGAACAGCTTCAAGCGCGCGCTGGAGCTGGGCGCCATGCCCACGGTGCATGCCGAGAACGGCGAGCTGGTGTACCTGCTGCAGCAGGAGGTCGCGAAGATGGGCATCACCGGCCCCGAGGGCCACCCGCTGTCGCGCCCGCCCATGGTCGAGGCCGAGGCCGCCAACCGCGCCATCGCCATCGCCGACGTGCTGGGCGTTCCCATCTACGTGGTGCATGTGAGCTGCATGGAGTCGGCCGACGCCATTGCCCGCGCCCGTGCGCGCGGCCAGCGCGTGTACGGCGAGGTGCTGGCAGGCCACCTGCTGGTGGACGACAGCGTTTACCGCGACCCCGATTTCGCCAAGGCCGCCGCCTATGTGATGAGCCCGCCCTTCCGCCCCAAGGGCCACCAGGAGGCGCTGTGGCGCGGCCTGCAGTCGGGCCAGCTGCACACCACGGCCACGGACCACTGCACCTTCTGCGCCGCGCAAAAGGCCATGGGCAAAGAGAACTTCGCAAAGATTCCCAACGGCACCGGCGGCGTGGAAGAACGCATGGCCGCGCTGTGGGATGGTGGCGTGAACACCGGCCGCCTCACGCCCAGCGAGTTCGTGGCCATCACCTCGGCCAACGCCGCCAAGCTGTTCAACATCTACCCACGCAAGGGCTTTATCGGCGAAGGTGCCGATGCCGACCTGGTGCTGTGGGACCCCGAGGGCACCAAGACCTTCTCGGCCAAGACGCAGTTCAGCAAGGGCGATTTCAACATCTTTGAAGGCCGCACCGTGCGCGGCATCCCCAGCCACACCGTGAGTCAGGGCCGCGTGGTGTTTGCCAACGGCGACCTGCGGGCCGAGCAGGGCAAAGGCCGCTACATCAAGCGCCCCGCGTTTGGCGCCAACTTCCAGGCCGTGCAAAAACGTGCGCAAGACCTGGCCCCCACCGCCGTTGCACGCTGACCGCTGCAATGCATCCGGAGAACACCATGGACACCAAAGTGAAGACCGACATCGAAAACCTGCGCATCAACGGCGATCGCCTGTGGGCGTCACTCATGGAGCTGGCGCAGATCGGCGCCACCCCCAAGGGCGGCGTGTGCCGCCTCACCCTCACCGACCTGGACAAGCAGGGTCGTGATTTGGTCACCCGCTGGGCACGAGAAGCTGGCATGACCGTCACCATCGACAAGATCGGCAACGGCTTCATGCGCCGCCCCGGGCGCAACAACAGCCTGCCACCCATCATGACCGGCAGCCACATCGACACCCAGCCCACCGGCGGCAAGTTCGACGGCAACTACGGCGTGCTGGCTGGCATCGAGGTGGTGCGCACGCTCAACGACCACGGTATCGAAACCGAGGCCCCCATCGAAGTCGCGTTCTGGACCAATGAAGAAGGCAGCCGCTTTGTGCCCGTGATGATGGGCTCGGGCGTGTTCGCCAAGGCCTTCACGCTGGAGCACGCCTACGCCGCCACCGACACCGAAGGCAAGACGGTGAAGGGCGAGCTGGAGCGCATCGGCTACATCGGAGACCAGGAACCTGGCGACCATCCCATCGGCGCCTACTTCGAGACCCACATCGAACAAGGCCCGGTGCTGGAAGACAACGACAAGACCATCGGCGTGGTCAGCGGCGTGCTGGGCATCCGCTGGTTTGACTGCACCGTCACCGGCATGGAAGCCCACGCAGGCCCCACGCCCATGGCCCTGCGCAAGGACGCCCTGCTGGCCGCCACGCGCATCATGCAAGACGTGGTGGCCGCAGCCCACCGCCACCCGCCGCACGGGCGCGGCACCGTGGGCATGGTGCAGGTGTTCCCCAACAGCCGCAACGTGATTCCGGGCCGGGTCAAGTTCAGCATCGACCTGCGCAACAGCACGGACGCACTGGTGGACGCCATGGCCGCCGAGGTCAAGGCCTTTGCCGACCAGGTGGCCCAAGAACACGGTGTGCAGGTGCACATCGAGATGGTGTCCAGCTACCCCGCGCAACTCTTCCAGCCCGAATGTGTGGAGGCCGTAGGCCGCGCCGCCGCCAAGCTTGGCTACAGCCACATGCCCGCCGTGTCGGGCGCGGGGCACGACGCCGTCTACATGGCCAAGCTCGCACCCAGCGGCATGATCTTCATCCCGTGCAAGGACGGCATCAGCCACAACGAGATCGAGGACGCCAAGCCCGAGCACATCGAGGCGGGCTGCAACGTGCTGCTGCATGCGATGCTGGAGCGGGCAAGTGTGGTGTGATTTAAGGCTTGCGTTTGCGAAGCTCGTCAAGAAAACGCTTGGCCCAAGGGGAAGCTGCCTCAACCTTTTGTGGCGAAATGGCGCTCAGAATTTTGAACGAATGAGCGCCTTTCCCGTAAGGCGCTTTAGTTCTGCAGTCCTTTGTCGCCGTCTGGAGGGATGAATAGACCTTCGCTTTGGTGATGGTTTCAATAGCGCCAGCAGGAAGTGCCGTAGCGTTGAAATCCCTACCGAAAAAAGATTCTATGGCGGGCAAGTCAGCCAAAAACCAATTTTCCATGCACTCGACCATCAAATGACAGTCATCGTCGGTGGCTCTCACTGGCATTGCCCACGTCGCTTGAGCTCGTAAGTGAGCCCATGGTTGCCATCGCCCGGGCGCGGGCGGTTGATGCAACGGGGCAATAGGTGCTTCGCTATCCACTAGCAACATAGCGTTTTGACGTTGTGAAATCGCGGTGCAAAAACTCTGAAAAGCTTGCTCTCTTCCTCCGCATGCAACAACGCGAGGGCGTCGAGTCTTTCCAAGATCTGTTTTGGCGAAGAAGTTCGCAAAAGCCTGCCTGAGCTCGGATTGCAAGGCAGCACTGTTTGCACCACTCCCACCGCCCTCTACATAGACGTACAGGTCCTGATTGATTTTCACCACCGTGTCCCTCCGATTTGCCCCCTGGTCCAAAGCTCGCCGAGGCGGTATTTCTCCAACCAGGGCGTAAGGTACGTTGGGTCCAGTCGTTCAATACGGGTACCTCCTTCATCGCGCTCGCAGACCAAGATTGCGGCGGGGTCCTCTGAGAATGCGTCAACTAGGCTCGGAGCATGGGTTGTTATCACCAATTGCGTGCGCGTACTGGCGTCTGAGAGGAGGCGCGCCAAGGTCGGCAGCATGTCCGGGTGCAGTCCCAATTCGGGTTCTTCCAGCACGATCAGTGGCGGAGGCGAGGGATCACAAAGCAGTGTCAGGATTGCGAGGTAGCGCAACGTGCCGTCCGATAGTCGCGTGGCAGGAATGACGCCATTGGCCTCGATCAGGAAAACCTGGGCGGTTCCACCTTCGACCCTTACATCGACGTCTTCGATTCCTTCATAGATTGATCGCAGTGCATCTAGCAACTGCCTGCGCGCGCGGACGTTCATTCGGAGACGGTTGAGCACCAGGCCCAAGTTGGAGCAATCCTGCTCCAAGCGATCATTGGGTTGATCGGTTTTCTGAGGTAGCCGAGGCGCTGAGTAGCGTCCGAAAGTCCATTCTCTGTACAGCCGCATGGACTGAAACTGTTCAGCGACCCATGTCATTTCTGGATAGAACTCTGCGTCTCTCTTTTGGGAAAGAATCGATTGCTCCGGCTTGATGGATTCACGGAGTAGCTTGCGCTCGCTCAAACCGCCCAGCGCTGTAGTGTTAAGAACAGGTCTTCCTTCATTCCATCTGTAGAAAAAGTACGGTTGGGGCTTCCCTTTGTCTGCCGTCTCGTTTTCCAGATACTCGTCTCTCACTTCAAAGCGCCCGCCGACCTCGTTGAAAGCCAAGCCATACCGAAAGTTCTTTGTTCCCTTCTGGTTAGAAATCACCGCTTCAATTCGAGCGTCCTTTGCTGGGCCGCTTGCTCCGCTCTTGTGCAGCCAGTCTGGAATTCCTCCCCCGTCCCGGATGGGCCGCGTAAGTTGTTCTGGCGCCGCCTGTAGGAGCGAGATGGCTTCTAAAAAATTTGACTTCCCGGAACCATTTGGACCGATCAGTATGTTCAGTCTTCCGAGCTCAACGACTCCGGCTTGGTCGCCATAGCTCAGCAAGTTAGATATCTGTAGGCTTTTGATCAGCATGGCATTCTTTCAACATGGAGTTGGGAGCACGTTCCCTGCTTTCGGTGCTTCTGTTTTTGAGTCTATTGCCATTTATTGGATTTGGACTCATCCGGTTTTAAGTTGGGCTGCGCGGAATTCAGATGGCACGGCGGTACCTGATTCCTGTATCAATGACCTTACTGTGGAGTTGGAGCGGTTGCGTAACTAATCTTTTAGCGTCAGGTAATGCCCAGGAAGTGGTCCAGCATGTGGAAGTGGTCTTCAAAGAATTCCTCTTCCATCCCCGCCAGCTGGTCGATGCGTGTCCACTGCACCTGCAGCGCGTCGTCGTCTGCTTGCACGTTTGGAAACTGCGCATCTCCCAAATCAAAGTAGTGCGCATGCGTGATGGTGCGGCCACGCTGGCTGCGGTCGGGGTGGTCGAACACGGCCACGGACTGCAGCGCGGCGCGCATGGTGGCCTCGGGCAGGTGGCAGTGGGTTTCTTCCACCAGTTCGCGCAGGCAGGACTGCCACACCGTTTCGCGCTGTTCGATGAAGCCACCGGGCACGGCCAGCTGGCCCTTGCCGGGTGCGTGTGCGCGGCGGATCAGCAGCACATGGTCCTGGCAGCGCAGCACCGCGTCTACCGTCACGAAGACGGGTGGGTAGGGCGCGGCGGCCCAGGCCTGGCGGTAGCCGCGCAGCATCTGCCACTCCTGCTGCAGCGCCAGGTAGTGCGGGGTCTGCGCAAACTCGGTCAGCGTGGCCAGGGTGCTGGCAGGCATCTGGTCGGCCAGGGGTGCGAGGGCGGACTGCACCGTGTCGGGTGTGGCGCCAAACCAGGCGTCGCGGATGGCGGTGGCGTCGATGGGGCCCTGGCGCTCCACGTGGATCAGTTCCCAGCCCGGGAACGCGCTCAGGTAGCCGCTGGTGGCGTCCTTGAAGTGGCCCACCAGACCGATCCGCGCACCGGGTGTCGTCAGCCGCGCCACGCCCTGGCGCACGGCCTGCACCCAGACCGCCTCGTTGTAGTAGTCGCGCATGGGCAGGACCACCATGCGGCTGCGGTCGACCTCGGGCAACGCATTGCGCAGCATGGCCTCGCGCTCTGGCCAGGTGAAGGGGTTCTTGGGCGAGCGCGCCTGCCAGGCCGAGCCCACCACCACGATGACCTGCTGCGCGCTGTCGAGCGCGCGCTGCAGCAGCGCCATGTGGCCGTTGTGCACGGGTTCAAAACGCCCGATGTAGATGGCGGTATCGACCATGTGTCTCCAGTCGTTATCGGGTGATTTTTAAGTGTTTTTGGTCGCTAGCGCTTATCTGTAAAGCGCTAGCAGCTATCTTTTTGGTAGTAATTTTACCCTGGAGCCGTATTACACATACCGCGCAGCAATAGGCATCTGCCGCCCACTGCCAAAGGCCCGTGCCCGCACGCGCACGATGGGCGGGGCCTGACGGCGCTTGTATTCGTTGCGCGCCACCATCATGCGCACGCGTTGCACCAGGGCGCGGCCCGCGTCGTCGGTTTGCAGCTGGGCGACAAAATTCTGGGCCGACGCGTGCTCCGCGGCAGAAAGGCGGTCGCCTTCGATGAGCAGCTTGAGCACTTCGTCGAGCACGGGGTAGGGTGGCAGGCTGTCCACATCGCGCTGGCCGGGTGCCAGTTCGGCCGAGGGTTCCTTGTCGATGATGGCCTGCGGGATCAGCGCGCGCCCGGCGTGTTCGTTGACGTGGCGTGAAAGGGCAAACACCTCTGTCTTGTAGAGGTCGCCAATCAAGCCCAGGCCGCCGTTGGTGTCCCCATACAGCGTGCAGTAGCCCACCGAGATTTCACTCTTGTTGCCCGTGGTCAGCAGCAGGTGTCCAAAGGTGTTGGAGTATTCCATCAGCACCGTTCCGCGAATGCGCGCCTGCAAATTTTCGAGCGGCAGGCCCACCAACGGCTTGCAAAAGCTGGCCTCGAACTGCTGCGCATAGCCCGCCACCAGCTCGGCAATCGGGTGTGTGAAGAGCCGCACGCCGAGGTTTTTGCACAGCGCCACCGAATCATCGACCGAGCCGTTGCTGGAGTAGCGCGAGGGCATGGTCACGCCCACCACGTTGTCCGCACCCAGCGCCTCTACAGCGAGCGCCAGCGTGAGCGCGCTGTCGATGCCGCCCGAGCTGCCCACCACCACCTGCGTAAAGCCGCAGCGCCGTGCGTAGTCGCGCAGGCCCAGCACGATTTGCTGGCGGTAGAAGTCCATGGTGGGCAGACCCTGTGCGGGCACGGGGGCGGGGCGTGCGCCTTCCGCGCTCAGAAAATGCCCGTTGTCGAACTGCAGCGTGCACACGTCTTCCACAAACCGCTGCGCTTCAAAGACAACACCCGCATCGGGCTCGGCCGCGAACGATGCGCCGTCGTACACCACCTGGTCGTGCCCACCGATCTGATTCACGTACAGGATCGGCAGGCCGTGGCGGCGCGCGGCGTCGGCAAAGATTTGGTGGCGCTGCTCGCGTTTGCCGGTGTGGCTGGGGCTGGCGTTGATGCTCACCACCAGGTCGGGCGCGGCGTCGCGCATGCGCTCGAAAGGGTTGGTGGCGTAGTCGGCGCCGTGGTCGTTCCAGCCGTCTTCGCAGATCAGCAGGCCCACCTGCGTGCTGCCGATGCGCAGCACCTTGGCCACGTCTGGTCCGGGCTCGAAGTGGCGGCGCTCGTCAAAGATGTTGTACGTGGGCAGCAGCTGCTTGGCGTATTGCAGGCGCACAGCCCCGCCTTGCAGCACCAGCAGGCTGTTGTGCAAGCGCTTGCCGGGGCCGCGCGCGGGTGTGGGCGCGCCCAACACCCAGTGCAGCTGGGGTAATTCAGCAGAGGCCTGTTGTAACGCGGAGATACCGGCCTCGATGCGTTGCTGAAAGCCGGTTTCCTCCAGCATGTCGCCGGGGTAGTAGCCGCACAGCGACAGCTCGCTGAACACGACGAGGTCGGCCTGTTCGCGCGCCGCCTGCTGCGCGGCGGCCACCATGCGTGCCACGTTGCCTTCGATGTCACCGACGGTGAAGTTGAGCTGGGCAAGGGTGATGCGGAGCATGGTGTCAGTCCTTCACGTTGAAAACCTGACGCAGGTAGGCCAGGTAGGTTTCATCGTCGCACAGCGTCTTGCCGGGTGTGTCTGAGAGTTTCGCCACAGGTTGTCCGTTGGCGCGCACAAGTTTCATCACGATGTTGAGCGGCTTGTGGTCTGCACCCATGTCGTTGGTCAGGTTGGTGCCAATGCCAAAGCCGAGCTGCGTGCGGTCGCCAAAGTGGCGGTACAGCATGAGGGCGCGTTCCAGGTCAAGTCCGTCCGAGAACACCAGCCGCTTGGTGTGTGCGTCGATGCGCAGCCGGGTGTAGTGCGCGAGGGCTTTTTCGCCCCAGGCCACCGGGTCGCCTGAGTCGTGGCGCAGGCCGTCGAACAGCTTGGCGAAGTACAGGTCAAAGTCAGCGAGAAAGGCGTCCATGCCCACGGTGTCGGTCAGCGCAATGCCCAGGTCGCCCCGGTATTCCTGCACCCAGTCTTCGAGTGCGGCCTTTTGGAAGTCGCGCAGCCGCACGCCCAGGGCCTGGTAGGTCTGCAAATACTCGTGCGCCATGGTGCCGATGGGCACCAGGTTCAAATCGCGTGCCAGCAGCACGTTGCTGGTGCCCTTGAACCACTGCGGCGCCTCTGTCGCAAAGGTCTGCACCACCTCGCGCTGCCAGGCGCCGCTGTAGCGGCGGCGCAGGCCAAAGTCGAACAGCTCGAAAGGGTGGCGCAGCGTGGCCTGCCGGGCCAGGGCCTGCAGCTGATGCACTTTGGCGGCCAGCCGTGCACGGCCGCTGGTGAGGGCCTGGGCCGCGTCAAAACGGCGAAAGTACAGCTCGTTCACGATGGCCAGCACGAAGATCTCAAACCCCATCACATGCACCTGTGGGCCTTGCGCCACGATGTGCAGTTGCTCGCCCTCGGCCCAGGCGCTGATGAAACTGCGCTGGAACTGGAAGATGCGCAGGAAGTCCACAAAGTCGCTCTTGATGTAGCGCAGGCTGCCCACATAGGCCAGCTCTTCGGGCGTGAAGCGCAGGCTGCACAGGTGGTCCAGCGCAGCGTTCACCTCGGGCAGCAGCTCGGCCAGCGGGTAGGCTGGGGTGTTGCGGCACACAAAGCGGTATTCGCTTTGTGTTTGTGGGTGGCGGTGCAGCAGGGCCTGCCACATCGTGAACTTGTAGAGGTCGGTGTCGAGCAGGCTGGTGATGACGGGGTTCATGGTGTTGCTCCAAAATTGGTAGCTGCTAGCACTTGATAGATAAGCGCTAGAGCCTGATTTCATTCATATTTGCGAGATGCGCACCGGCTGCCCGCATGACCTGCAGAAATGCCTGGTGCTGCGCCTCGAACCCGCCCACGGGGCTCATGCCGTCGGTCAGCAGCACGATGCGGCTGGCTTGCCAGCCCGGCACCAGGCGGGGCAGGTGCTGCGCGATGTGCTCGGTGGTCGAGCGCACGCAGTGGCTGCTGGCCTCGCCCGCGATCAGCAGCACATCGGCCTGGCCCAGCGACTGCAGCAGGGCGGTGTTGAGTGCGGTGCCTTCGTCGTCCGCATCGGGCACCTCGGCCTCGATGGCGCTGTAGTGCTCCGTCCAGGGGTTGGTGCCCTTGAACACATTGCGCACCGCGCGCTGGCGCTGGAGCTGCCAGGCCCCGCAGGCGGCCAGTACATCGGCGTGCACGCCATGGCCCCAGCTGCCCACCTCGCAGTGCACCGGCCACACCATCAGCGTATAGCGGCCCTGGGCTTCGAGTGCGTCCAGATACCCCAGGGTGCGGGGCAGGGCCGTGGTATCGCGCGGTGTGTAGTCGCCTGTGCGCACCTGGGCGGCGGTGATGGGGGTGAAGGGCGCCACATCGGCACCCGCGCCGGTCTGCCAGAAGCCAGGGTGGGCGATATCAAAGCGCTGGTGCGAATCGAGCGTGACGATGATCCCATCAAGCTGGTCGCCCTGGTTGCGGATGAACTGGGCCAGGCGCTGCATGTCGGCATGGGCACCCGGCACGGGCAGTGTGGGGGCGGTGTGCTGGCCGGTGAGCGCATCCACAGGCTGCCATGCGGCAGGCAGGTCGCAAAAGTCGTTTTGCGGGTCAATCACCAGCAGCTGGATGTTGCGGGGCATGGTCTTCTCCTGGGTTGTTGGATGCAGTGTAATCTTGTTAGTAAAAAAAATAAACTAACTGAGTTGAAAGCACTTGTTTCGTAGTGGTCTCAAAGAATTTGCGCTAGGGAATGTGGTTCTCGATCTGGGTTCCGGTTTGTTCATGCTTGTGACAAACTCGCCGCATGACCGAATCCGCCTTGCCCACTGTGATCTGTACCGTCGATGTGGTGTTGCTGACCTTGCAGCAAGGGGCGTTGCAAGTGGCCCTGTTGCGCCGTGAGCGCGCGCCGTTTGCCGGGGCTCTGGCGCTACCGGGTGGCTACATCCATGCGCAAGAAGATGCCGATGCCCAGGCCAGCGCGGCCCGGGTGCTGCGCGACAAGGCGGGCTTGCAGAGCCCATACCTGGAGCAGTTGGCCACCTTCTCCGGCCCGGTGCGCGACCCCCGGGGCTGGTCGCTGGCCGTCGCATACTGTGCCCTGGTGCCGCCTGAGGTGCTGGCGCAGGCACCGCTAACGCTGGTACCCGTGGCCGAATTGCCTGCGCTGCCTTTTGACCACCGTGCCATGGTCGATGCCGCCGTGGCCCGCGTGCGCAGCAAAAGCCAGTATTCGTCAATGCCCGTGCACCTGTGCGCCGAGCCGTTCACGCTGCCGCAGCTGCAGGCTGTGTACGAGGCGGTGCTGGGCGAGCCGGTCAACAAGGTGAGTTTTCGCCGCAAGATGGACGAGTTGGCCATGCTGGAGCCGGTGCCGGGAGCACTGCAAGGCGGCGGCGCCCACCGGCCCGCGCAGCTGTACCGGGTGCGCCCGGCCTACCGGCGCAATCTGTCGCTGAGCGCGCGCGGGCTGTAGCGCGGGCTTAGCGCACAAACTATTGGACCGCCGCACGGAAATCTGGCACAAACGCAAACTTTGTGTCCCACGAACGGTGGGGGCGTCGCGCGGGCCAGGGTGGCTGCCGTTGCACCACCAACAACAAGCCGGCACAACGCCGGCACCTGAGGGAAATCCATGTCTTTGCGGCTCAAATTCAACCTGGTGCTGGCGGCCGTGCTGCTGGTGGCAGCGGCGGGGGCGGGAGTTTATGTACACCGCTTTCTGCAGCGGTCGGCCATCGAGGAGGTGCAGCACAACTCGCAGATCATGATGCACGCGGCCATGGCGATCCGCGACTACACGACAGAGCTGGTCAAGCCCCACCTGGACGTGACGCTGGCCGAGAAATTCCTGCCGCAGACGGTGCCTGCCTACGCGGCCACCGAAACCCTGCGCCGCCTGCAGAACCGGTTTCCGGGCTATGAGTACAAGGAGGCAGTGCTCAACCCCACCAACCTGCGCGACCGTGCCAACGAGTGGGAGGAACGCATCATCGGCGACTTCCGCGAAGGCCGGGCCGACCTCAAGAAAGAGGTCACCGGCGAGGTGGGCGAGGGCATGCACCGCGCCATGTACGTGGCCCGCCCCATCACCATCAAGCAGGCGCAATGCATGGCCTGTCACAGCACACCGGCCGTGGCGCCGCCCACCATGCTCAAAGTCTATGGCGACAAGAACGGGTTTGGCTGGGGCATGAACGAGACGGTGGGCATCCAGGTGGTGAAGGTGCCGATGTACTTCCCGCTGGAGAAGGCGCGTCAGACCTTCAACACGGTGATGGCGGCGCTGGTGGGTAGTTTTGTGCTGCTTTTCGTCGGGCTCAACCTGTCGCTGTCGTCGCTGGTGATCGAGCCCATGGCGCGGCTCAACCGCAAGCTGGAAGACCTGGCCACCAAGGACTTCCTGACGGACCTGGTCAACCGCCGCCGCTTCTTTGAGAGGCTGGAGACCGAGATGGCCGACACCCGCATCAAGAAGGGCAGTCTGTCGGTGGTGATGTTTGACATCGACTTTTTCAAACGCATCAACGATACCTTTGGGCATGACTCGGGCGATGTGGTGCTCAAGAGCACGGCGCTGCGTGTGCGCGAGCTGCTGCGGTCGTCCGACTGCGCTGCGCGTTTCGGGGGCGAGGAGTTCATCATCCTGCTCAAGGAAACCCCGGTGGATGCCGCCATGGCCATGGCCGAGGCGGTGCGCGCGCGCATTGCAGGCGTGCCGTTCGACGCAGTGGGCCATGTAAGCGCCAGTTTTGGCGTGGCCACCTGGGACCACAAGGAAGACAGCCACGCCCTGATCAAGCGCGCGGACACGGCGCTGTACAAGGCCAAGTCCAGCGGTCGCAACTGCGTAGTGCAGGCCGAAGAGTCCGTATGACCCCTTGCGTGTCTCCGGGCAGAGCCCGGCACGCTCAGGCCATGGCGGCCTTGGCCTCCTCATAGTCAGCCCGGTAGTCCGCCGCCAGCGCGGTTTTTTGCTTCTCCGTCAGCAGCTTGCCGGCCATCTGGAAGAAGCGGTGTTCTTCTTCCTTGAGGTGGTGCTCCACCTTCTCCGCCAGTTTCTTGGCCAGCGGCAGCCAGCTGGGGCTCGCCGGGTCGGCCTCTTCCAGCGACTCCAGCAGTTCATCGAGCTGGTGGTGCTCTGAAATGGCGTGGCGGGACAGGTCGATGCCCGCGTCGTGCGCCATCAGCGGAATATAAAAATGCCGTTCCTCAGCCCGTTCATGGGCCGTCAGTTCCTGCTTGAGCTGGTCAAACAACTCCCGCCGCTCGGGGGTGTCTCCGCTGGTGTCGGTGAGTGCGGCGTACAGCGCTCGTTGGCGGTCGTGGCTCTCGCGCAGGGCTTCAAAGATATTGGTGGTGTCGGTCATGGTGCGGGTGTGTGGGGAATGTTGGGCTGTGACAAAGGTGCGATGGACTACTTGAGTACCTTGCGCGCGGCACCCACGCCGATGACGGCCAGCACCACAAACACCACGGCAATCACCAGGAACAGCACAAACAGCACCTTGGCGATGCCCGCCGCGCCTGCGGCGACTCCGCTGAATCCCAGGGCACCGGCGACCAGGGAGATCAGGGCAAAAATGATGGCGTACTTCAGCATGGTGGTCGCTCCTTGCAGTGGATGTTCAGGCAGCGCGGGGCTGCGAAAGGGTGTGCAGGAACGATACCGAGGGGCCGTCGGCAGCGCCGTCAGTGCGGGCGGGCGGTGGGTGTAGGAGAGGGCCGCTGGCGGGCAGTGGTGAAGCGTCAAAAGAAAAGCCGCAACGCGGAGCGTTGCGGCTTTGGAGGTGGGCGGATCTGACGGTCTTTTGGTTTGCGCTCACATCGCTGAGGCGATATGAGCTTCGTCCACGTACGGAAAGCTGCACGTGCCGCGCAGCAGCCTTGTCCGTACGTTGGCTGCGGCACGGGCCTTGCGGCCCTTCACATCGCTGCGCGATATGAGCCTGCGCCGAAAGCCGGACAAGCTCGCTTCGCTCGGGGCCTTTACAGGCCCGCTGCTGCGCGCAGCGCAGCAGCCTTGTCCGTCTTTTCCCAGTTGAACTCGGGCTCTTCGCGGCCGAAGTGGCCGTAGGCTGCGGTCTTCTCATAGATGGGACGCAGCAGGTCCAGCATCTGGATGATGCCCTTGGGGCGCAGGTCGAAATGCTCACGCACCAGCGCTGCCAGACGCTCGTCCGACACCACGCCCGTGCCTTCGGTGTAGACCGTGATGTTCATCGGCTCGGCCACACCAATGGCGTACGCCACCTGGATCTGGCACTGGCGTGCCAGGCCCGCAGCCACGATGTTCTTGGCCACATAGCGGGCAGCGTAGGCTGCCGAGCGGTCCACCTTCGTTGGGTCCTTGCCGCTGAAGGCGCCGCCGCCGTGGGGGCAGGCACCGCCGTAGGTGTCCACGATGATCTTGCGGCCGGTCAGGCCACAGTCACCTTGTGGACCGCCGATGACAAAGCGGCCGGTGGGGTTGATCAGGTAGCGGGTGTTCTGCAGCCATTCCTTGGGCAGCACGGGCTTGATGATCTCTTCGATGATGGCTTCGGTGAACGAGGCCTTCATCTTGGTTTGCGTTTCGCTCTGGTCGGGGTGGTGCTGGGTGGAGAGCACCACGGTGTCGATGCTGTGGGGCTTGCCGTCCACGTAGCGCATCGTCACTTGCGACTTGGCATCGGGGCGCAGGAACGGCAGGCGGCCGTCCTTGCGCAGCTGGGCCTGGCGCTCGACGAGGCGGTGCGCGTAGTAGATGGGCGCGGGCATCAGCTCGGGCGTTTCGTCGCAGGCGTAGCCGAACATCAGGCCCTGGTCGCCGGCGCCGGTGTTCAGGTGGTCGTCGCTCGCGTGGTCCACGCCCTGTGCGATGTCGTTGGACTGCTTGTCGTAGGCCACCAGCACGGCGCAGCCCTTGTAGTCGATGCCGTAGTCGGTGTTGTCGTATCCGATGCGCTTGATGGTGTCGCGCGCCACCTGGATGTAGTCCACGTGGGCGTTGGTGGTGATTTCGCCCGCCAGCACGACGAGGCCGGTGTTGGTCAGCGTTTCGGCCGCCACGCGGCTGCGGGGGTCCTGCTTGAAGATTGCATCGAGAATCGCGTCCGAGATCTGATCGGCCACCTTGTCGGGGTGACCTTCGGAGACGGATTCCGAGGTAAAGAGAAAGTCGTTCGCCATTTGAATAAACTCCTGTGTTCCGGCATTTGGGGCGTTGCCCTCACCCCGAAGGAGATCTGGCGAACGCTTTAGCAGATTTTTTTAACGTCGCCCTGCAAGTTGCTCATTTAACTCAGCGACCCCGTCATTTTAATGCCAGTCGTCTTTCGATTCTTTTCCGTATTTCCACTGTGGTTGCTGCACATCATGGGCGCAGCCATGGGGTGGATTGCGTTTTGTGCGTCGCCCACGTACCGGCGTCGCTTTCTGGCCAATTCGGCCCTGGCAGGGTATTCGCTCGGCGACGTGCGTGCCGCTGTGGCCCATGCCGGCCGCATGGTGGCCGAGCTGCCGCGCCTGTGGCTGGGGGCGCCGCTGCCCTGCCGCATCGAAGGCGAGGCCTGTGTGGAGCAGGCGTATGCGGCCGGGCGCGGCATTGTGTACCTCACGCCGCACCAGGGGTGCTTCGAGCTGTCGGCCCAGGCGGCGGCCCGCCGCTGGAGCGCGGAGCGCGGCCCCATCACCGTGCTGTACCGCCCCGCGCGCCAGGCCTGGCTGGCCAAGGTGATGGAGACCGCGCGCAACCGGCCTGGCATGCTGGCCGTGCCCACCACACTGGCGGGTGTGCGCCAGATGATCAAGGCCCTGCGGCGGGGCGAGGCCGTGGGCCTGCTGCCCGACCAGGTCCCGCCGGACGGGCAGGGCCTTTGGGCGCCGTTTTTTGGCCGCGATGCCTACACCATGACCCTGGCCGTGCGCCTGGCGCAGCAGACGGGTGCTGCCGTTGTGCTGGTGCGCTGCGAGCGGCTGCCCTGGGGCCGTGGTTTTGTCACCCATTTCGAGCCGCTGGCACAACCGCTGTCGGACCAGTTGGACGTTGCCGTTGTGCAGATCAACCAGGCCATGGAACACCTTATCCGCCAGTGCCCCGAGCAATACCTGTGGGGCTATGCCCGTTACAAGCAGCCGCGCGCCGAGGCAGCGCCTGCTGCGGGAGCTGCCGTATGACGGGACGCCTGGGTGTGTGGTTCATGCGGGTGCTGGCGCACCTGCCGCTGCCCGTGCTGCGCGGCATGGGATGGCTGCTGGGGCAGGTGGCCTTTGTGCTGGTGGCGCCCCGGCGCAAGGTGGCGCTGCGCAACCTGGAGTTGTGTTTCCCGGACTGGACCGAGGCGCGCCGCCGCGCCGTGGCGCGCGCCAGTTTTGTGGTGTTCTGCCAGACTTGGCTTGACCGCAGCTGGCTCTGGGCCGCGCCTCGCGAGGTGGTCGAGCGGCGCGTGCAACTCAGAGGTGCCGTGCACGAGCTCGACGGCGACACCCCCACGATACTGTTTGCCCCGCACTTCTATGGCATGGACGCGGGTGGCCTGGCGCTGCCGCTGCATTCGGGCCGAGCGTTCACGTCCATTTTTGCCACCCACCCCGATCCGGCGGTGGACGGCTGGTTCATGGCCGGGCGCCAGCGTTTTGGTGACGTGCGCATGCTCAACCGCTCGGACGGCGTCAAACCCATCATCGCCAACCTGCGCAAGGGCGGCCTGCTGTACCTGCTGCCCGACATGGACTACGGGCGCAATGATTCGGTGTTTGTGCCGTTCTACGGCGTGACGGCGGCCACCATCCCGTCGCTGTCGCGGTTTGCGCGGCTGGGGCGCGCCAAGGTGGTGGGTGTGTATTCGCGCATGACGCCCACAGGCTACGTGGCCGAGGTCTCGCCCGCCTGGGCGAATTACCCCACCGACGATGCCGAGGCCGACACCCTGCGCATGAACCACGAACTGCAGGCCGTCATCAACACCATGCCCGAGCAGTACTACTGGGTGCACAAGCGTTTCAAGACACGGCCCGAAGGCGAACCGTCTTTTTACGCCTGAAAATTTGAGTCAAATCAGCATCTGGCGCCTATCTGTCAAGCGCTGGTAGCTATCATTTTGATTGCAAAAATCGCTGCAGTTCCAGGGCCACGCGCTCGGGGTGCTCGTGCACGATCCAGTGAGATGCCTTCTCCACCTGCCGCAGCTGCAGCTGCGGCACCCAGCCCGGCAGGCCGTCGAGCAGGCCGGGCAGCAGGGCCGGGTCGTCCATGCCCCACAGGACCAGCGTGGGCACTGTCACCGTCAACATGGATTCGGGCAGGGTGATGGCTTGCGCGCCCGGGTCACCATCGCGGGGTGGGCGCAGGGGGCTGGCGCGGTAGTAGTTGCAGGCACCCGTCAGGCCCTGCTGCCACAGCGCGCGGTACTGGGCGCGCACGCTCTCGGTCAGCCACGCGGGGGCGCTGCCGTCCGGGGCGTTGAAAAAAGCGAACAGGCGGCGAAAGTCGTCCTCGGCCAGCAGGGCCTCGGCATCAGGCCTGCACAGGAAGTGCATGTACTGGCTGCCCGCCTGCTGCGCAGCGTTGTGTGCCAGCTCCCGCACAAAGGCGCCAGGGTGGGGGGAGTTGATGATGGCCAGCCGCTTCATGAGCTGCGGCTGCTGGTTGGCCAGGTTCCAGGCCACGGCGCCACCCCAGTCGTGCGCCACCAGGCATTCCAGCGCGCCGCCGGGGCATTCGTGGGCAATCAGCGCTACCAGGTCCTGCACCAGATGCTTGGCACGGTAGGCATCCACTTCGGCGGGGCTGCTGGAGGGGCCAAACCCGCGCAGGTAGGGCGCTACGCAGTGGTAGCCACCGTTTTCGGGGCGGGAAAAGTGCAGCAGCAGCTCATCCCAGATGAAGGCACCCTCGGGGAAGCCGTGCAAAAACAGCAGCACTGGGCGGCCCGCCACGCCGCTTACGCGGCAGTGCAGGGTGGTTCCGTGGGGCAGGGGAGCGGAGACGGTCTGGATCATGGCGCTATGCATTTAATAGCTAATAGCGCTTGATGGATAAGCGCTAGGGCCTAATTTGACTGAATATCCTCAGAATCACCGAGCTCTGGGGGCTCAACGGCGGGGGCAGGGGCTGCGTCGCCCGAGGCTTGCACCGGGTGCGCCCACTGCCACAGCAGCTGTGCCACCTCGTCCACGCCTTGTTTCTTGAGGGCCGAGAACATCATCACCTCTCCGCCGGCTGCGTTCAGTCGCGTAATCGACAGGATCTTGGCTTGCTCCGAGCGTGTGAGCTTGTCCGCCTTGGTGAGCACGATCAGGAATTTCAGGCCTTCTTCGACCCGTGGTCGCAGCACTTCAAGCAAGGCCTCGTCCAGCTCGGTCAATCCCAGCCGGGGGTCACACAGCAAGACTATGCCGGTGAGTCCAGGGCGGCTCACCAGGTAATTGACCATCACCTGCTGCCAACGCACCTTGTCGGACCTCGACACCTTCGCGTAGCCGTAGCCGGGCAGATCGGCCAGCACCGCATCGGTCGCGCCGTGCTTGCCCAGTGAGAAAAGGTTGATGTGCTGCGTGCGCCCGGGCCGTTTGGAGGCGAAGGCCAGCTGCTTTTGCTGCGTGAGCGTGTTGATGCACGTGGATTTGCCCGCGTTGGAGCGGCCCACAAAAGCGATCTCGGGCACATGGATGGGCGGCAGGTGGTGCAGCTGGGCGGCCGTGGTCAGAAACCTGGCGGTGTGCATCCAGCCCATGGCGATCTTGGCGTCGGGAGCGGGCGGAAGGGAGCCAGCAACTGGCGCGGTGGAAGAGGTCGTCATGGAATATTGGGAGGCTTGGGAGCCTCATTGTAGAATCGCGAGGTTTTGCGCACATAAACACAGACCCTCGATATGAAGTTGCTCGCCTCTTTGCTGACGGCTGCCGCACTGGCAGCACCTGTTTTTTCGGCCTATGCGGCGGGCGATGCCCCCAAAGCGGCCAAGCCGGATCTCGTCAAAGGCGAGGCCAGCTACACCGCAGTGTGTGCTGCCTGCCATGGCGCCGATGGCAATTCGGCCATTGCGGCCAACCCCAAGCTGTCGCAGCAACACCCCGAATACCTGGTCAAGCAGTTGCAGGAATTCAAGTCCGGCAAGCGCAACAACGCCATCATGAAGGGTTTCGCCACCGCGCTGTCGGACGAGGACATGAAGAACATTTCGTACTGGGTGGCTTCCAAGGCGGCCAAACCCGGTTTCGCCAAGGACAAGAACCTGGTCTCCCTGGGGGAGCGCATCTACCGTGGCGGCATCGCCGACCGCCAGATCGCTGCCTGCGCTGGCTGCCACAGCCCCAATGGCGCAGGCATCCCTGCCCAGTACCCCCGCCTGTCGGGTCAGCACGCTGACTACACCGTGGCCCAGCTCAACACCTTCCGCGATGGCTCGCGTGCCAACAGCACCCAGATGACGCAGGTGGCGGCCAAGCTGAACGACAAGGAAATCAAGGCCGTGGCGGACTACATCGCTGGCCTGCGCTGATTGACTTGATTTTCGTCAATCTTGTGGCCCGCTAGACCGGGTTGCACGGAACCTACCGCCAATAACAATCCCAAAACGGGCGGGCCCATCGCACAGATGGTCCCGCCCTTTTTCTTTCCTTCTCTCGCGCCTCCTCGCCGTCTCCTTTCTTTTTCATCCATGTCCGATAACACCCAAGGCCTTCGCATCCAGTCTGGTTCCCAGGCCTGGCGCGCCGGGATCGAGCTGCTGTCCTCCATGCGGTTCGCGATCTCGCTGCTGACGGTGATCTGCATTGCCTCGGTGATCGGCACGGTGCTCAAGCAGCACGAGCCGGCGGTCAACTACGTCAACCAGTTCGGTCCTTTCTGGGCGGAGTTGTTTGGCGCCATCCAGCTCAATGCCGTCTACAGCGCCTGGTGGTTCTTGCTGATCCTGGCGTTTCTGGTGATCAGCACATCGCTGTGCATCGCCCGCAATACACCCAAGATCCTCATCGACCTCAAGGTCTACAAGGAAAACATCCGCGAACAAAGCCTGAAGGCTTTTCACCACAAGGCCGAGGCAACGCTTAGCGGCTCTGCCGAGGTCGAGGCGCGCCGCATTGGCACCCTGCTGGCCGGTGGCGGATGGAAGGTGCGCCTGCAGCAGCGCGACACCACCTCTGGCCCCGGCACTGGCTGGATGGTGGCGGCCAAGGCGGGTGCTGCCAACAAGCTGGGCTACATCGCCGCGCACAGCGCCATCGTGCTGGTGTGTGTGGGCGGTCTGCTGGACGGAGATCTCATCGTGCGCGCCCAGATGTTGCTGGGGGGCAAGACACCGTACCAGGGCGGCGGCCTGATTGCCGATGTGAAGCCCGAGCACCGGCTTTCCGAGCGCAACCCCACCTTTCGGGGCAACCTGCTGGTGGCTGAGGGCACACAGTCGAGCACAGCCATCCTGAATCAGTCCGACGGCGTGCTGCTTCAGGACTTGCCGTTTGCCATCGAACTCAAGAAGTTCATCGTGGAGCACTACTCCACCGGCATGCCCAAGCTGTTTGCCAGCGAGATCATCATCCACGACAAGGCCACGGGCGAGAAGACGCCCGCGCGTGTGGAGGTGAACCACCCGGCCAGCTACAAAGGCATCGAGATCTACCAGTCGAGTTTTGACGACGGCGGCTCGCACCTCAAGCTGCGCGGCGTGCCCATGGTGGCAGGCGCCAAGCCCATTGAGGTCGAAGGAGTGGTCGGCAATTCCACCCAGCTGACCAACAACGGCGGCGGCCCGGGCAGCGAGACGCTGACGCTGGAGTTCACAGCACTGCGTACCATCAATGTCGAGAACTTCGGGGGTGCAGGCCCCGGAGGCAGCGGTGTGGATGTGCGCAAGGTGGACCTGCGCGAGTCGGTGGAATCCCGCCTGGGCGCCGCCAACAAGACCGTCACCAAAAAAGAACTGCGCAACGTGGGCCCGAGCGTGAGCTACAAGCTTCGGGACGCAGCGGGCCAGGCGCGTGAGTTCCACAACTACATGCTGCCTGTGGACACGGGCGATGGCGTGCCGGTGTTTCTGCTGGGTGTGCGCGAAACCCCTGCAGAGCCATTCCGGTACCTGCGGGTGCCAGCCGATGACAAGGGCAGCATGGACGGCTTCGTTCGCATGAAGGCCACCTTGGCCGACCCCGCAGCGCGCGAGCAGGCCGTGCGCCGCTATGTGGCGCAGGCGATCGACACCTCGCGCCCGGATCTGGCCGAGCAGTTGCAGCAGTCTGCACTGCGGGCCTTGGCCCTGTTTGCGGGCCAGGGCATGGTCGATGGCAAGCCCACTGGTGGCCTGCAGGCGGTGTCGGACTTCATGGAGGCCAACGTGCCCGAGGCCGAGCGCGCGCGGGCGGGTGAGGTGCTGGTGCGCATTTTGAACGGCACGCTGTTCGAGGTGGCGCAGTTGTCGCGCCAGCGTGCCGGCCTGCCGCCGCTTCCCCAGGACGACCAGACGCAGGGCTTCATGACGCAGGCCGTGCTCTCGCTCAGCGACGCGCAGATCTACCCCGCACCGCTGGCGTTTGAACTCAAGGACTTCACCCAGGTACAGGCCAGTGTTTTCCAGGTGGCGCGAGCCCCTGGCAAGAATGTTGTCTATCTGGGATGTGCCTTGCTGATCCTGGGCGTTTTTGCCATGCTCTACGTGCGCGAACGGCGCGTCTGGGTCTGGGTGGCGCCACAGGATGGGCGTACCCACGCCACCATGGCCCTGTCCACCAACCGCAAGACCATGGACGGCGACCAGGAGTTTGTCCAGCTCGCACAAAAACTGATCGGGGCATCGCCCCGCGAAGGCACCGCATGAATACCGCGACTTCTTCCTCCACGGCCACCACGATCACCCTGAACGAGGGTTTTTTTGCCCGCCGCAACTGGTTCGACTGGCTGTTTGCCGCCATCGTGGCCGTGGGCGGGCTGTATGCGTTGCAGCGCTACGGCGCCTTCATGGACGTCTACGAGAAAGGTATTTTGCTGGGTGCCATTCCGTGCACGATCTGGCTGGGCTGGTTCTGGCGCCCCTTGCGCGCGCTGATGCTGATCGTGGCTGCGGTGGCGCTGTTGGCCATCGGCCTGTACCAGCAAGACGGTGCGGGTAGCCTGACGCGGGCCGATACGGTGTTCGGCCTCAAGTATTTCCTGTCGAGCCAATCTGCCATCCTGTGGATGAGCATGCTGTTCTTCATGAGCACCATCTTTTACTGGGTGGGCATGTTCTCCCGCGGCGAGGGCCGCACCATGAGCATGCTGGGCTCGCGCATTGCCTGGGTGGCCGTGGCCATGGCGCTCATCGGCACGCTGGTGCGCTGGTACGAAAGCTACCTCATCGGCCCGGACATCGGCCACATCCCGGTGAGCAACCTGTATGAAGTGTTTGTGCTGTTCTGCTGGATGACGGCGGCGTTCTACCTGTATTACGAACAGCAGTACGACACGCGTGCACTGGGCGGGTTCGTGATGTTGGTAGTCAGTGCCGCCGTGGGCTTCCTGCTCTGGTACACGGTGGTGCGCGAAGCGCACGAGATCCAGCCCCTGGTGCCTGCACTCAAGAGCTGGTGGATGAAGCTGCATGTGCCCGCCAACTTCATCGGCTACGGCACGTTTGCGCTGGCCGCCATGGTGGCCTTTGCCTACCTCATCAAGCAGCAGGCCACCGAAACCCGCTGGTACAAGCTGGCGCCGCTGTGGCTGCTGGGCGTGGTGCTGTGTTTCGAGCCTATCGTGTTTCGCCAAGGTGCGACCGAGAACGGTGGCAGCTACTGGATGGTGTACTTCGGCATTTCGGCTTTCATCGTGGCTGGCATCCTGCTGGGCCGCAAGCGCATCGCGGCGCGCCTGCCCTCGTTTGAGATCCTGGACGACGTGATGTACAAGTCCATCGCCGTGGGCTTTGCGTTCTTCACCATTGCTACCGTGCTCGGCGCGCTGTGGGCGGCCGAGGCCTGGGGCGGCTACTGGAGCTGGGACCCGAAGGAAACCTGGGCGCTGATCGTCTGGCTCAACTACGCCGCCTGGCTGCACATGCGACTGATGAAGGGGCTGCGCGGCACCGTGTCGGCCTGGTGGGCGCTGGTGGGCCTGGCGGTGACCACGTTCGCGTTTCTGGGGGTGAACATGTTCCTGAGCGGTTTGCACAGCTACGGCACGCTGTGATGGGGTGAGGGCTCAGTCGGGCATCGGGGTGGGGCCGACAACTATTGCGTCTTCGATGTAACCTGCGTGGTCTAGGGAACGAACTAACAGTTGTGCTGCTCTACTGCTGCAGCTGTTTCCACCAGACCATGACCGGAGCCTCCCCATGCTGATCCCCTCGCGCGATTCGGGTTTCAACCACCCCCACTCCTCCGAAATCACCCCCCGCGCGGTCTACGAAGACCGGCGCCAGATGCTCAAGCTCATGGCGGGCGGCGCTGCAGGTGCCGCGATGGCGGCCTGGGCCGGCCGCGAGGCGCTGGCGCAGCAGGCGCAGGTGGTGCGGCCCAACAAGCTGGCTGCGCTCGCGGGTGCCAAGTCCACCGTGGCGGGTGCGGTCACGATGGAAAAGCTCACTGACTACAAAGACGCGAGCACCTACAACAACTTCTACGAATTCGGCACCGACAAGGCCGACCCCGCGCGCAACGCCCACACACTCAAGACCACGCCCTGGACGGTGGAAGTGGAAGGCCTGGTCAAGAAGCCGGGTAAATACGGCATCGAAGACCTGATCAAGCTCAGCGCGCAGGAAGAGCGCATCTACCGTCTGCGCTGCGTGGAAGGCTGGTCCATGGTCATCCCCTGGGTGGGCTACTCGCTGGCCGAGTTGATCAAGCGCGTGGAGCCCCAGGGCGGTGCCAAGTACGTGGAATTCGTGACCCTGGCCGACAAGGCCACCATGCCTTTTGTCGGATCGCGCGTGCTCGACTGGCCCTACGTGGAAGGCCTGCGCCTGGACGAGGCCATGCACCCGTTGACCTTGCTCGCGTTTGGCATGTATGGCGAGGTGCTGCCCAACCAGAACGGCGCACCGGTGCGCCTAGTGGTGCCGTGGAAGTACGGCTTCAAGAGTGCCAAGAGCATCGTCAAGATCCGCTTTGTCGATAAGGAGCCCGGCACGGCCTGGAACAAGGCGGCCAAGCAGGAATATGGCTTCTACTCGAACGTGAACCCCGAGGTGGACCACCCTCGCTGGAGCCAGGCCACCGAGCGGCGCATTGGCGAAGATGGCCTGTTTGCCAAAAAGCGCAAGACGCTCATGTTCAACGGCTATGAAGCCCAGGTGGGGCAGCTGTACGCGGGCATGGACCTCAAGAAGTTCTACTGATCTTCATTCGCCTTTTTTCTCCGCTTGACGTGTAGTTAAAGCGGCAGAAGAGGGGCGCGGATCACCATGCGCAAACTCTTGCTCCATTCTGCCGCCAAGCCCGTGGTCTTTGCACTGTGCCTGCTTCCGTTGGCATGGCTGGTCTACGCTGCGGCTGCCAATCAGCTGGGCGCCAATCCGGCCGAGGCCCTGATCCGCGCCACGGGTGACTGGACGCTGCGCGCGCTCTGTCTGGTGCTGGCCGTTACTCCGCTGCGCGTGGTGACTTCCACGCCCCAGCTTGCGCGCTTTCGGCGCATGCTGGGCCTGTTCGTGTTTTTCTACGGCCTGCTGCACCTGCTGAGCTACGCCTGGTTCGACATGGGTTTTGATGGGACCGACATCGTGCGCGACATCATCAAGCGGCCTTTCATCCTGGTCGGGTCTCTGGCGCTGCTGGTGCTCACGCTGCTTGCCGCCACATCGTTCAACCGCGCGATCAAGGCTTTGGGCGCAAAGCGCTGGCAGGCGCTGCACCGCAGCGTATACGCAGTGGCGGGCCTGGCCATCCTGCACTTCTTCTGGATGCGCGCTGGCAAGAATGATTTTGGCGAGGTGGCGGTGTATGCGGCGGTTTTGTCAGCTTTGCTGGGCTGGCGGCTGTGGCACCGGCTGCGCAAGCGCCGGCCAACCCAGGGTACGGCGGGGGCCAAGGCATCCCAAGCCGCCCGCACGTCGTAGCGCTGTGCTTGTGGAATTATTTGCTATATAAATAATAGCTGCTGGCGCTTGATGGTAAAGCGCCAGCAGCAAATTTAGCCTGAAATTCCAAGACCTGTGGCTACCGCGCCGGTGCCGCGCGCATCTGCCGGGTCACAGGATCGATGTAACCGGTGGGAATCTGGTACGCCCGATCGTCAAACAGGTCGATGCCACACATGAGGTTCTCGATCCAGCTGAAGAAATCGTTGATCGCCTGCTTGCCCATGATGGGCGCGCCGTGCTGTGGCACCAGCATGGCGATATCCAGTTGCCGTGCCATGCGGACCCAGAGCCGCAGGATCTTGTTGGACACCATATAGCGGCGGTGAAATCCCTCCATGCGCGGGATGTGAGCCTTGAGGTCGGTCACCGGCACACGAGCCTCGGCGCCCGACATCATCGACACCCCCAGGTCGCCGGTGAACAGGATGCGGCTGACCGGGTCGTAGAAGTGAAAGTTGCCCTCGGAGTGCATGAAGTGCGCAGGCAGCAGCACCAGTTCATGGCGGCCCAGGGGCAGATGCCCGCCACTGTCGGGCACACCGATGACGCGATTTTCCGTCTTGCCTACCTTGGTGAAGTGGGGCGCAAAACGTTCCCAGACGCGTGAGATCACCAGGTCGGCCTTGGTGCTGGTCATCCAGCGATCCAGCGAGGCAATGATGTCTGGGTCTGCATGCGAAGCGATCAGGTACGACAGCTTGTGCGGCGGGAAGTGCTTGGTCATCCCCATGAACAGCTCGTTGAAGGCCAGGTTGCCACCGGGGTCGATGATGGCGCCGGTGTCGTCGTCCACGATCAGAAACTGGTTGGCCTGAACGGCCTGACCGTCTTCTTCGATGAGGTCGGTGAACATCAGACAAGCATGGTTCTTGTCGCGGTAGAGTTCGAGGGCCATGGCCATCCTGCGGTGCAATAAAGCACGAACTGTACGATTGACCCTCTGAGACGTCCTTGATAGAAATCAAGTGCCTTGGTGGTATTGGTGGCCAGAACCGTTGTACCGATCCTTCTGCCGCTATTCAGCGCGGCGCTGACGCTGCGGCTGCGGGGGGCTGCGCAGGGCTGGCGGTACCGACGCCGGGGGTCAAGGTCTGGGGCAGGGTCGCACGCTGCGCAGCTGCCGGACTGCTGGGCAAATACAGGGGGCCCCGTTGACCGCAACCTGCAAGGGCTGCCGCACTGGCAGCAAGGACAAGCGTCCTGACTAGAATTTGGGAAGCTTTCAACATGCGCAAATTGTAATGACCGACCTCGAATTCATGGACCACGCCGAAAAACTGCTGCTTGCCGTCGAGCGCAGCTGCGATCGCATCAACGATGCGACCGATGCCGATGTGGACGCCCAGCGCTCCGGGGGCATGGTGACATTGACGTTCCCCAACCGCAGCCAGATCGTCATCAATCTGCAAAAACCTCTGCACGAGGTGTGGATGGCCGCGCGGTCCGGTGGTTACCACTACCGATTTGACGGCCAAGCCTGGCAGGACACCAAAGGAGCTGGCGAGTTCTTTGAGTGCCTGAGCCGCGACGCAGCCGCCCAAGCGGGTTTGCCACTGCAGTTTTCAGCGTGAGCCACCCTCTTGGGTGGCTCACGTCTCTCAGGTAGATGGAAGAGCGTCCGCAACGCCATCAGTTGCGGAACAGGTCCAGGATGCGGTTCCGCTCTTCGGTGGGCGGTGGCGCTTGTGGAGCCACAGCGGGTGATGCGGATCGGTCATCGAGACCCACACTTGGAATACCGCTGTTGCGCGCGTACTCGTCGTAGAACCATTCCCCGCCGACATTGACCACGCCAGCGGGCACCGTGGGCTCCATGACGGGAACACCCTTGAGTGCACGTTCCATGAAATTGATCCATACCGGCAGGCTGAGGCCGCCCCCTGTTTCGCGGCTTCCCAGGTTACGCGGCGTGTCGTAGCCAATCCAGGTCACTGCAGCGATCGTGGGTTGGTATCCGGCAAACCATGCGTCCACAGAATCGTTGGTGGTCCCGGTTTTTCCGTAGAGGTCTGGCCGCTTCAGAGTTGCTTGCGCCCGCGCTGCGGTACCGGAGCGCGTGACCTCTTGCAGCAAGCTGTTCATCACGAAGGCGTTGCGGGCATCAATGGCGCGCGGTTGTTCGCTGGTGACCGGCGGAGTCGTTTCAGAGATGACGCGACCCTTGTGGTCGGTGACCTTGGTGATCAGCCAGGGGTTCACGCGGTATCCGCCGTTGGCAAAGACGGAATAGGCCGTAGCCATTTGCAGGGGTGTGACGGAGCCCGCGCCCAACGCCATGGTGAGGTAGGCCGGGTGCTTTTCAGCATCGAAGCCAAAGCGGGATACCCACTCCTGCGCGGTCTTCGGCCCGACGGCCTGCAAGATGCGGATCGAGATCATGTTCTTGGACTTGGCCAGTCCCGTGCGCATGCTCATGGGGCCGTCGTACTTGCCATCGTAGTTCTTGGGCTCCCATGGTTGGCCACCGGTCACCCCTGCATCAAAGAACAGAGGGGCGTCGTTGATGACCGTTGCGGGCGTGAACCCTTTCTCCAGTGCCGCAGAGTAGATGAAGGGTTTGAAGCTCGACCCGGGTTGGCGCCATGCCTGTGCGGCGTGGTTGAACTTGTTCTTGTCGAAATCAAATCCGCCGACCAGCGCCCGGATGGCTCCAGTGCGCGGGTCCAGTGCCACCAGGGCGCCTTCGACTTCGGGCAGCTGTGTAATTTCCCAGGCGTTCTTGGGTGTTTTCACCACCCGGATCACTGCTCCACGGCGGATCTTGATGTTGGGCGCGGCCTTGTCACTCAGGCCGGACTGTGCGGGCTTCAGTCCATCGCCGGTGATTTCCAGTGTGTCGCCGTTCGCGCGGGCTGCAACGATTTTGCGCGGCGAGGCCTCCAGAACCACTGCAGAAAGGACGTCGCCGTTGTCCGGGTGGTTGGCCAGCGCGTCGTCAATGGCGTCTTCCACCTCCTGGGCCGCCGTCGGCAACACCACAAACTTTTCCGGTCCTCGGTACTGCTGGCGCCGCTCGTAGTCCATGATGCCTCGGCGCAGCGCCGCGTACGCAGCCTCTTGTTCCGCAGCGTTAAGTGTCGTGTAGACGTTGAGTCCGCGTGTGTAGGCCTCGTTGCCATACTGCGTGAAGATCAGCTGGCGCGCCATCTCGGCCACGTACTCTGCATGAATCCGGGTACTGTCCGGGCCGGTACGGATCTTGAGTTCTTCTTTCTTGGCATCTGTCGCCTGCTCGGCGGTGATGAAGCCGTTTTCCTCCATGCGCTCAATGATGTAAAGCTGCCTGGAGCGAGCCCGCTTGGGGTTGCTGATGGGGTTGTACGCAGAGGGCGCTTTGGGCAGACCTGCAAGCATGGCCGCCTCAGCCACGGACACCGATTTCAGGGGCTTGCCAAAATAGGCTTCTGACGCCGCAGCGAATCCATAGGCGCGATTGCCCAAATAAATCTGATTCATGTAAATCTCAAGAATCTGATCTTTGGTCAGTAAATGCTCGAGTTTGAATGTCAGTAAGATTTCGTAAATTTTGCGTGTAAATGTTTTCTCTGACGAGAGGTAAACATTCCGCGCCACCTGCATTGTGATAGTAGAGGCGCCCTGGCTTTTTACCCGGCCAAGATTAGCCAAGGCTGCGCGAATTACGCCTTTGTAGTCAACGCCGCCATGCTGGAAGAAGCGGGCATCTTCAATGGCCAATACCGCGTCCTTCATGACTTTGGGGATTTCACCAATGGGGGTGAGGTTGCGGCGCTCCTCGCCGAATTCGCCCAGCAAAGCGCCTTCGGCTGAGTAAACGCGCAAAGGCAACTTGGGGCGATAGTCAGCGAGATCAGAGATGTCCGGCAGGTTCGGATAGGCCACCGCCAGCGCCACTGCAATGGTCAGAGCCAATCCCACGGCGGCGGCAGTCGCCAGGCCCACCATCCAAAGAGTAGCGCGCACCAGCCAACGGAGCCAAATGGGGCGGGTGGGAGCGGAAGGAGAGTCCTGCTTGTCAGAGGACTTCGATGAAGAGGGCGGCATATCGCTCCGGAGGGGTAAGACGGCCCATTATAAAAATGTCCGCTGCACCCCACTGAAAATCACAATGCCCGGCCCGTGCCCGTCTGCCCAAAGGTGCGTCATCGTTGCCAAACGGTGTTGCAAGGGAGGCTAAATTCGTCTGCTTTTGGCAACGCTCCGCAAGTGTTACGCGGGGAAAAATCTTTGCTGGAGAACTATCTTACTGATAGCATTCATGTGAAGTGTTAAGTTTTGTTGCCTCATTTTGGCAAGTTACAGGGGACCAATCTTGAGCTCAATGGGGTCTTTGTTCAGTCGCCAGTCTCCGCCGCTGCTGGGAATCGACATCAGTTCCTCCAGTGTCAAACTGGTGGAGCTTGGGCGCGATAAGGCAGGCGGCTTGGTTTTGGAGCGTTGCGCGATCGAACCGCTGGAGCGTGGCTGGATCACGGATGGCAACATCGAAAAATTCGACGAAGTTGCGGACGCACTGCGTCGCCTGGTCAAAAAAAGTGGAACGCGCACGAAGAACGTCGCCTTGGCACTGCCGCCATCAGCCGTCATCACCAAGAAGATCACGCTGCCAGGGGGCATGACAGAACAAGAGCTTGAGGTTCAAGTCGAATCGGAGGCCAATCAGTACATTCCTTTCTCGCTTGACGAAGTGAGTTTGGACTTCTGCGTCATCGGCCCCAGCAAAAATGCGCCGGGGGACGTCGATGTTCTCATTGCCGCATCTCGGCGAGAGAAGGTCCAAGACCGCCAAGGTTTGGCAGAGGCTGCAGGCCTCAAGCCGGTGGTGGTGGACATTGAATCCCATGCCTCCCGATTGGCTGCGGGGCGTCTCATTGAGGCCTTGCCCAAGAAAGGCGTCGACGCAATGGTTGCGCTTTTTGAGGTGGGAGCACTTACCACCAGCATGCAGGTTATCCGCAATGAAGAAGTGCTTTATGACCGGGACCAAGCTTTTGGAGGAGCGCAGCTGACCCAATTGATCGTCCGTCAATACGGTTTCTCAGTGGAAGAGGCGGAAAGTAAAAAGCGAAATGGTGACCTCCCAGAAGACTACCAATCGGCTGTGCTGCGGCCGTTTGTAGACAGCATGGCCCAGGAGATCGGCCGAGCTTTGCAGTTTTTCTTCACCAGTACACCCCATAACCGTGTTGATCACATCATGCTTGCAGGTGGCTCCGCGCCGCTGCCAGGCCTGACAGAGGCTGTTACCCAGCAGACCGGCTTTGCGTGCAGCGCAGTCAATCCTTTTGATGGTATGGAAATCGGAAGTTCCGTTCGTTTGAAAAAAATGGTGCGTGAAGCGCCGTCCTATCTGACCTCGTGCGGTCTGGCCATGCGGAGGTTCCTGCAGTGATTCTGATCAATTTACTTCCGCACCGGGAAGCTGCGCGCAAACGTCGGAAGGAAGCCTTTCAGGCGACGATGTTTGCATCATTTCTGATTGGTTTGGCAATCGCTGGCGCAGTGTATTGGTGGTTTCAAATGATGATCACCGCCCAGCAAGAGCGAAATGCTTTTCTTCAGAGTGAAATTAAGGTCCTTGAAGAACAAATCAAGGAAATTGCCACCATAGAAGACGAAATTGCGGCTTTACGGGCTAGGCAGAAGGCTGTGGAAGATCTTCAGTCAGATCGAAATCTCCCTGTTCACTTGCTCAATGAGCTTGTGCGTCAGATACCGGAAGGCGCGTATGTGACAAACATTAAGCAAACTGAGCAAGTAATCGCTATGCAGGGGGTTGCCCAGTCCAACGAGCGTGTTTCTGAAATGCTTCGGAATTTGACCGATAACACTCCTTGGCTGTCAAAGCCAGAGTTGGTGGAAATTGTGGCGAGCAATATTGCTTTGTCGTCCAGAGACCAGCGTCGAGTGTCCACGTTCAATTTGCGTTTCCGGCTGATGCGTACCGGTGAAGTGCAAAAAGCCAAAGACTCGGCTAGCGCCGCGATTGGGAAATAGACATGGCAAAAAAATCAAAAAAAGATATTGATTTCTCTGCCTTGCAGGAAAATATTTCTCGGCAGTTTCGGAATTTGGATCCCAAAGACCCCTCTTTGTGGCCAGTAGCTCCAAAAATTCTGTTATGTCTTTTTATTTCCGTCGCGGTGGCTGCTGTTCTTTGGTTTGTCAAGATCAATGAGTATGAAGTCGAACTTGAAACAGAGATCGCTAAAGAGCAAACCCTGCGTCAAAACTATCAAGCAAAATTGACTAAAGCTGTAAGTTTGGAAGCTTTAAAGCGTCAACGAGAACAGGTCCAGCAGTACGTTATTCAACTGGAAAAGCAACTGCCCAGCAAGGCCGAGATGGCGGCATTGCTCTCTGATATCAATCAGGCGGGGCTTGGACGAAGTTTACAGTTTGATTTGTTTCGACCAGGCCAAGTGGTAGTTAAAGAGTATTATGCTGAATTGCCTATTCAAATTCGTGTGACTGGAAAATATCACGATATGGGAGCGTTTGCATCTGATATCGCGCATCTGTCCCGAATTGTTACTTTAAATAATATTTCCATTGCCCCGCTGGGGAAGGAGAAGGGTGGGGCTACGTTAACGATGGAGGCCACAGCCCGTACGTTTAGGTACCTTGATTCTGAGGAAATTCAGGCTCAAAAGCAGGTGGCGAAGGGCGGCAAAAAATGACGTCACATAGACTGATTTCATTAATAGTGATTGCTCTTTGTCTGTCCGGTTGTGTTTCTTCGGGTGATGACGAATTGCGTCAGTGGATGTCGGAGTTGCGGGCAACAATCAAACCCAAAGTAACCCCTTTGACTGAGCCCAAGCAATTTTTACCCCAAACCTATGCAATGGATTCAGGAGTTGAGCCGTTCAACTCTATAAAGTTAACACAGGCGTTGAGACGAGAGTCTACCCAGTCTGCCTCTAACGCTGCTTTAATTGCCCCAGAGATGGCCAGACGAAAGGAGCCTCTGGAGTCTTATCCGCTGGATGTAATGGCGATGGTAGGCAGTCTTGATAAAAAGGGTGCGCCGACTGCACTGTTGAAAGTTGATAAGTTACTTTATCAAGTGCGAGTTGGAAATTATATTGGTCAAAATTACGGGCGAATAACGAAAATTACTGAGAATTCGATTCAGTTGCGCGAAATTGTTCAAGATGCAACTGGTGATTGGATTGAACGTGCGGCCTCCCTCGATCTGCAAGAGGACAAAAAATGAAATATCTGAAAATTTATCCATCAAAGATTTGTCAAATTGCAGTGGGATTCACATTTGCTATATTGACGCCCATTAGTGTATTTGCGCAGGTTGTAGTTCAATCTGTAGTGGGGAGTGTGCAGAACGGTGTAGATGTGGTCCGTATTGATTTTTCTGAACCGCTAAAATCCGTGCCCACAGGATTTTCTATTCAATCGCCTCCTCGCATCGCCTTGGACTTTTCTGATGCGTCCAATGCGACGGGAAAAAATGTCTTTGAAGTGAATCAGGGTAACGTCAAGTCTGTCAATGTGGTGCAGACCGGCGACCGATCCCGAATTGTCGTAAATCTTAAGCAATCCACCTCCTACCAGACTGAAATTCAAGGGAAATCACTGCTGATTTCTTTGGGTGCGGTGCAGTCTTCCAATTCAGCAACTCAAGCGGTGTCTGCTCCAGTGTTTGCTGATCCTGCTAATTCTGATGTTCAGACACTGAGAGATGTTGACTTCAGACGAGGCGCGGATGGCTCTGGGCGTGTTGTGGTGATGCTTCCCTCAAGCCAAGTGGGCGTTGATATTCGTCAGCAGGGAAAAGGTTTGGTGGTGGATTTCCTAAAATCTTCTTTGCCGGAAGGGCTGCGTCGGCGTTTGGATGTGGGTGATTTTGGAACGCCAGTGCAAGCTATTACCACTGTTCAGCAAGGTGAGCGGGTTCGCATGACCATCGATCCTGTTGGTGAGTGGGAGCATAGCGCGTATCAAAGCGATAGCCAATTCGTGGTTGAAATCCGGCAGAAGAAGATTGATCTGAACAAGTTAACTCAAGGTCCTGGATATAGTGGTGAGAAACTGTCTCTGAACTTCCAGAATATTGAAGTTCGATCGCTTTTGCAGGTGATCGCTGATTTTACAAATTTCAATATTGTTACTTCAGATACGGTTACAGGGTCGCTGACATTGCGCCTTAAGGATGTGCCTTGGGATCAAGCGCTTCAAATCATAATGGAAGCCAAAGGCCTAGGGATGCGAAAATCTGGCACGGTGTTGTGGATTGCGCCTAAGGATGAAATTGATGACAGGACTAAGAAGGACTACGAGGCTGCGTTAGCTATTCAAAAACTGGAACCACTTCGAACCCAAGCGTTTCAGATGAATTATGCAAAAGCAGTTGATATGGTCGCTCAACTGACGGCTTCGAGCGGTGGTACATCAGGGGGGACCTCAAATAGATTCCTGTCGGAGCGAGGTAGCGCTATTGCGGAACCCAGAACCAATCAGCTTTTTGTGACTGACACGGCAAGTAAACTGGAAGAAGTGCGTCAGTTGCTCTCGACCTTGGATGTTGCAGTCCGGCAAGTGATGATTGAAGCGAGAATTGTTGAGGCATCCGATACGTTCGGGCGCTCCTTGGGCGTTCGACTAGGTGGAACAGATTTGCGCGCTAATCGTGGTGGTACTGGTGGATATAACATCGGCGGCGGCAATAGCCTAGCGTTTGGTACTAGTTATAACAATGCAGTAGCTTCGTCTGGTGCTGGTACAGCTACTAACACCTCGGGTACTTTTGTTAACCTTCCTGCGAGCGCTCAAGGTGGATTTGATCCGGCTAGTTTCGCCATATCAATCTTTAACTCCGCCGCCAATCGATTTTTGAATCTTGAAATATCTGCAATGGAAGCAGACGGCAAAGGCAAGATTGTGTCTAGTCCTCGTGTCGTGACAGCTGATCAAACTAAAGCTTCCATCGAACAAGGAACTGAATTTCCATACCCTGTAACAGCTCCCAATGGTGGAACGGTTATCGCGTTTAAGAAGGCGGTTTTGAAGTTGGAGGTTCTGCCTCAAATAACCCCAGAGGGTAATATCATCTTGGATCTTGATGTGAATAAAGATAGCCCAGGTGAGATTCTTCAAAATGTGAGAGCTATTAACACCAAACACATTAAAACCCAGGTGCTGGTTGAGAATGGTGGTACGGTCGTAATCGGTGGAATTTTTGAATTGTTCGAGGATGATGCTGAGGCAAAGGTGCCATTTTTGGGTGATATTCCCGGCGTTGGTAATTTATTTAAAACAAAAACTAAGCAAGCCAATAAGCAAGAAATGTTGATTTTCATTACCCCGAAGGTTCTCACTGAGCGTGCTGCGGCTCGCTAATTTTATTGAATGGATGAGCAATGTTGAAAAATGCTAAATTCTTTACCCTTGCGTTAGCGGCAATCTTGTCCGCATGCGGTGGTGGCGGTAGCGGTGGTTCGGGCGAGACGCAGGAAAATTACAGTATCACGCTTCGGGCGGAGAAGACACAACTGCCATTGAATATTGCCGGCGTTATGCCCGGCATTGGAGCATATCGGCCATATACCACATCTCTATATGTGGAGGCCCGCAAGGGTAGTGTGCTGATACCTGGTGGAGAGGATATATTCGGCTGCAATGTGGCCGGTGGGTTGGATTCTGGGTCGCTGTATTATTTGGATGGCGACTCAGATCATGAAACGGAAGTTGATGATGGGAATGGCGGAAAAATAAAAGTTCCGAAGTCATATCGAAGTATTACTCTCGGCGCAAATTCCGGTGGAAATTCTTTCCATTTCCATGCTGGTGATCAGGCTGGAACCGCGCGCGTCACATGCTCTGTGACTGATCCGCGTGACAATCAACAGAAATCTGCCAGCGTGACGATTTCTGTGGGTGGTACTACCGGCAAACCGGCTAGTGTTCGTATGGCAGCACAGGTGCCTGGATACTTGGGTACAAAGAACAACGCAAATGGCCTGTTGCGACAGATGGGCATACAGGTTTTTGTGATGGACGATGCCAATCAGCCTGTCGCAAGTGGCTCTGGGGCTAGCGTTCAGGTTCGTATTCTTGCGGGCACGGAGGCGGCCGAAGGTGCACGCCTTGTGGCCGGTTCGCAAGGCGGCAGCGTTCTGCAGTTGCCTTCAGTGGGTGGGATTGCAACTTTCTCGCTGCTTAGTGGCATGGAGACCGGGCCCATCTTCATGGAGATGACAACCGATCGCTTCGACAACAACGTGAGCAACGGTATTACGGACCCGATCACCTCCATTGAGGCGGTGTCTGTGCTGGCTGCAGTGACTGATCTTCCTGCGGTGGAAGATGCCGACTTGGGCGAAGCTACGAAGGGGATCGCGTTCACTGCTTTCATGACGGTTAAGGGCGGGTTGCCTCCGTACATCTGGTCAGCAGTCGGGCTACCGCCGGGCCTGTCGATTGACGCGAGTACCGGCATGATCAGTGGCAAGCCTAGTGAGGAAGCCGAGGAGCGTACCTATCGCGCAACCATTACGGTGGTCGACAGAAACAAGATGGCTGCGTCGGCAACCGTCACTATTAAGGTAGTGGGGGGCTTGCCGGAAGACTTTGCCATCGGTGATTGCAACGTTAACACTGTGTGCTCGATCGGCGTAGCGCCAGTTGGCACCAACTTCACTTACTCGTTCATCGCTTCCGTTGATAATGTGAAATGGACCTTTGCTGGTTTGCCCAGCTGGCTATCCGCCGGGACGACGGGATCGGCGGGAGTGCTCAACGGGACCCCGACTGTAGCTGACTGCGGCCGACGTGAGTTCTTGGTGACCGCTGCCAGGGGCGCGGCGTTGGTGACTCGTAGGTTTAGCATCGAGGTGGTGAATGGTGCACTACCTACTCAGCAGTGCGGCGCTGTTGTGGGGCCCTGAGATGCAGAGCGTTGTAGGGTGGGGCAAAATTTCCTGCCATACGGTTTCTAGCTAGAAACTGAGTCTCGAACCCCGGCTTGCCGGGGTTCTTTGTTTTTGGAGCCCCAGCAGCAGTTGCAGTGGCTGCCCTAGCTTGGGTATCAGGGTGCAAGGGGCCCCCTGAGTTCGATAGCTAAACCGAGGTTTCTTCCCAGCGGGTCAACCGATCCGATATAGATTAATGAATTGAAGATCTTTGGGGATGGTTTGTTTGCGGAAGTCTGGGCGGCGAAGAAGACTTTGCAGCGATCCCGTGGGATTTACTGTGGTTCTCTTTGTCTACTGCACTTGAGAATGCGGCCGTTCCAGGGAAAATCGGAGAGTCAATGTGGCGCTGGCGTCGCTGCTTTTTTATTACTTAACGTGTAACAACACTTCATGTCCCAGATTGATCAAGCAGTCACCATTGAACTGGCTGAACGCAGCTATCACATCCTCATTGGGGGGGGGCTTTTGGCCAATGCCGCTTCCTATGCGGATTTGCCTCGGGCCAGCACAGCGCTGATCGTGAGTAACACAACGGTAGCCCCTTTATACGCAGAGGCTTTGCGGGCTGCGCTTGCTGGGCGCTATCCACAAATTCATGAGCTCCGACTGCCGGATGGTGAGGAATACAAAAACTGGCAAACATTGCAGCGGATCTTTGATTCGCTGCTGTCCAACGCGTGCGACCGCAAGACAACAATCTTTGCGCTTGGCGGCGGGGTCGTTGGTGACATGACGGGTTTTGCCGCAGCCAGCTACATGCGGGGTGTGCCTTTTGTGCAGGTGCCCACCACGCTGCTGGCCCAAGTGGACTCTTCGGTGGGTGGCAAAACGGCCATCAACCACCCTTTGGGCAAGAACATGATTGGCGCGTTCTACCAGCCGCAGTTGGTGGTGTGCGACCTTGCGGTGCTCGATACGTTGCCAGCGCGTGAGTTCAGTGCCGGTCTTGCAGAGGTCATCAAATACGGACCAATCTCGGACATGGCCTTCTTTGATTGGCTGGAACGCAATATGGACGTCCTGATCGCGCATGACCGCGATGCCCTGGCGCACGCTGTACGGCGCAGTTGCGAGATCAAGGCCTGGGTTGTCGGCCAGGATGAAAAAGAGACGGGCCTTCGTGCCATCCTCAATTTTGGCCATACCTTTGGGCACGCCATTGAAGCTGGCATGGGTTATGGCGTGTGGCTGCATGGTGAGGGCGTTGGTGCCGGCATGGTGATGGCGGCAGAGCTTTCTCGCAGGCTTGGCTTGGTGGACGGCGAGTTTGTGGCCCGCCTGAATCTGCTGATCCAGCGCGCGGGGTTGCCCACCAAGGGGCCCATTCTGGACGCCGCAGACAATGCCGGCCGTTATTTGGAACTGATGCGCATCGATAAGAAATCCGAAGCCGGTGAGATCCGATTTGTCGTGATCGATGGCCCGGGCAAGGCGGCAGTGCGCGCTGCACCGGACAGCCTGGTGCGCGAAGTGATTGATGCCTGTTGTGCCTAGAAGGTGCTTGTCACCAATTGCTATAAATAGTATAGCTATTTGCGCTTTATAGATAAGCGCTGGCGGCAATTTTGATTCCGATCACTGACCTCGCTCCGTACGCCTGCCACCCTGCTGCGACCAGGGGGCGGCGCTACCCTGAAACACCGGCACCCACACGGACCGAATACCAGCGTGATCGGGACCGGATCGTGCACTCCACTGCATTTCGGCGATTGGTCTACAAGACGCAGGTCTTTCTCAACCATGAAGGGGACCTGTTTCGCACACGCCTGACGCACTCGCTGGAGGTCGCCCAATTGGGGCGGTCCATCGCTCGCTCCTTGCGCATCAACGAAGACCTGGTGGAAGCGATCTCGTTGGCCCACGATCTTGGGCACACGCCGTTTGGACATGCCGGCCAGGATGCGCTGCATGGGTGCATGGCGGAGCACGGGGGCTTTGAGCACAATCTGCAGAGTTTGCGGGTGGTGGACAAGCTGGAGGAGCGTTATCCACAGTACGACGGACTGAACTTGACCTTCGAGACGCGTGAAGGCGTGCTCAAGCACTGTTCCAGGCAACACGCACAGCAGTTGGAGCGGGAAGAGCCCGGTGGCGTCGGTGCAAGGTTTTTGCGCCGGGAGCAGCCCAGCCTGGAGGCGCAGCTGTGCAACCTAGCCGATGAAATCGCCTACAACGCACACGACATCGACGACGGCGTGCGCTCTGGGCTGATCACGCTGGCGCAATTACAGGACGTGCCCCTGTTCGACCAGTACCGCGCTGCGGCCCAGGCCGAGTACCCGGATCTTGTGCAGCCGCTGCTGCAACGGCGCCTGTTGTTTGAAGCCATACGGCGCATGCTCAGCGCGCAGGTTTATGACGTGATTGATGCCACGCAGGCAGCACTGGCCAGGCACGCGCCCACTGATGTGCAGGCTGTGCGCCAATCGCCGTCGCTCGTGATGTTTGGCGATGCCATGCGTGCGCGCTCGCTGGAACTCAAGCAGTTCCTCTTCAAAAACCTGTACCGCCATCCACGCGTCATGGAGACCACGGGACGTGCGCAGGAGGTCGTGCGCGACCTGTTTGCAGCGTACACGGCCTCCCCCCAAGAAATGAAGGCGGCGTTTGCCGAGCAGGCCTCTGTGGACTGCGGCCCGCTGCGGGCAAGGGCTGTGGCGGATTTCATTGCGGGCATGACAGACCGGTTTGCAGCGCGGGAGCATGAGCGCCTGACGGGGCGGCGGCTTTTCGACTAGCGGCTGTGGAGGTGGGCAGGGCGCCCGGTAAAATCAACCCCGCACTTCTTTGCGCCCCGTGCGCCCGTTTCATGACTTCCTCCCCCCCCTTTACGGCCTCGGCGGCCTCTTCGGAGCCTGCCGACTTGTTCGTTCGCAACACCGTCCGTTGGCTGGAGCGAGCAGTGATTGGGCTCAACCTGTGCCCATTTGCCAAGGGCGTTCATGTCAAGGGGCAGATTCACTACGTGGTCGCGCTGACCGAAGACTTGACGGAAGTGCAGGCTCTTCTGCGCAGTGAGCTGTCTGCCCTGGTGGCGACCCCCGCCGAAACGCGGGACACCACCTTGTTGATACTCCCCCACTGCCTCCAGGACTTTCTTGATTTCAACGATTTTCTGGGAGATGCGGAGGCACTGCTGGAGGCCATGGAGCTCGACGGCACGCTGCAGATCGCGAGTTTTCACCCCCAGTTTCAGTTTGCGGGCACCGATGTGGATGACGTGACCAATTGCACCAACCGTTCGCCATACCCCACACTGCATCTGCTGCGGGAGGAGAGCATCGACCGCGCCGTGGAGGTGTTTCCGGAGGCGGAAACAATTTTTGAGCGAAATATTGAGGTGCTGCAGGCATTGGGCATGCAGGGCTGGTCTGCGCTGGATGTGGGCCCCAGCGCTGGCACGCCATCGCTGCCGGAAGCGAACCAGGACGTTCGATGATGAGAAAGACCAAAGACCTCTCTGCAGCCCGCGTGCAGCAGCCACATGCTTCCCGCCCGAAGGCGGCCGCCTCCAAGGCCGAGTCTGCGGAGCTTTCCGAACTGCGGCCGGGCCAGTCGATAGAACTGCTCAAGGAACTGCACATCCTCACGCGCGATGGACGCCTGAATCAGGACTCGCGGCGCAAGCTCAAGCAGGTCTACCACCTGTTCAACTTCATCGAGCCGCTGCTCACGGAGCTTGCCACCACCGACCGGGGGCCGACGCTCGCAGACCATGGGGCGGGCAAGTCGTATCTGGGTTTTATTCTGTACGACCTGTACTTCAAGGCCCTGGGGCGCGGGCACATCTACGGGGTGGAAACGCGCGCCGAGCTGGTGGACAAATCCCGCCTGCTGGCGCAGAAGCTGGGCTTTGAACGCATGTCGTTCCTGAATGTGTCGGTGGCGGAATCCACCGGTGCAGATGAATTGCCAGCCAGGATCGATGTGGTCACCGCCCTGCATGCCTGTGACACCGCCACGGACGATGCCATTGCTTTCGGCCTGCAGAAACAGGCCCGGGCGATGGTGCTGGTGCCGTGCTGCCAGGCTGAGATGGCCGCCTGCCTGCGGCAGGGCAAGGCCTTGCAGCTGTCGCGCACGCCCTTGGCCGAGCTGTGGCGCCACCCGCTGCACACGCGCGAACTGGGCAGCCAGGTCACCAATGTGCTGCGCTGCCTGTACCTCGAGGCGAGTGGCTACCAGGTCACCGTGACGGAGCTGGTAGGCTGGGAGCACAGCATGAAGAATGAGCTGATCATTGCCCGCTACACGGGACAGAAAAAGCGCAGCGCCTCGGAGCGCCTGCGCGCCATTCTGGAAGAGTTTGGCCTTGACAAGGCGCTGGGGGCTCGCTTTGGTCTGAAGTCGGAGGCTCGCGATACCCAGGGTGCTGTGGAATTGGTGCCGGACTGACGTCGCGCCGTACGTTGTTGCCGGGGTGAGAAGAAATCGGGGACGGATTTATGATCATCCTCCCCCTAGCTCCCATCAACATCCATGGCCCGCCTGCCGCGCCTGACCCTGCCGGGTCATCTGCACCACGTCATCCAGCGCGGAAACAACCGCCAAAGCATCTTCGCGGACCGCGAAGACTTCGAGACCATGCTTTCGCTGCTGGCAGACAATGCACAGAAATTTGGTGTTGCGGTGCATGCCTATGTGCTGATGGACAACCACTTTCACCTGCTGGCCACGCCCACTACTGCTGACGGCCTTCCGCAGATGATGCAGGCGGTAGGGCGGCGCTACGTGCAGTATTTCAACCGGCGCCACGCCCGTACGGGCACCCTGTGGGAGGGGCGCTATCGTTCCACGGTGCTGCAGCCCGAGCGGTATCTCCTGCCTTGCATGGTCTACCTTGATCTGAACCCGGTGCGGGCCGGGCAGGTGGCGCAGCCTGGCGACTACCCGTGGTCCAGCCATGCCCATTGGCTGGGACTGCGCCATGACCGTTTGCTCACACCGCATGCTTTGTACTGGGCGCTGGGCAACACGCCGTTTGCGCGCGAGGCGGCGTATGCCGCGCTGGTGCAGGCGGGCATCGGCTCGCAGGAGCAGACTGTGCTGACGTCATCCGCACTCAGTGGTTGGGCGCTGGGCGACGCTGAATTTGTTCAAGAGTTGCAAAAGCACACACCGCGCCGGGTAACCCAGGGACAAGCCGGTAGGCCGGCGCTTCGCAAAACATCTGAATAAATATGGCATTAGCGCTTGCTGTTGTTGGGTTGATTGCTATTAAATTTAATACGTCCCTAATAAAAAATGAAATTCAATTTTCATTCGTAAATTAAGAATCTGACCCTAATTAATTTTCTTGCCAAAAGATGTTGCAATGCACTAATCTTCCACTCCCTGCGAAAAATATAGGAGTGCGCCATGACCACGGCTGCCGAGATCCAGCATCTGCAACAACACGGTTTGTATTCATCGGGTAACGAACACGACGCCTGCGGCCTCGGGTTTGTGGCCCACATCAAGGGCATCAAGCGCCACGACATCGTGACGCAGGCTCTGAAGATTCTGGAAAACATCGACCACCGTGGCGCGGTCGGTGCCGACCCGCTGATGGGCGACGGCGCCGGCATCCTGATCCAGATCCCTGACGCGCTTTACCGCGAAGAGATGGCGAAGCAAGGCGTGACCTTGCCAGCAGCGGGCGAATACGGCGTGGGCATGATCTTTCTGCCCAAGGAGCATGCTTCCCGCTTGGCTTGCGAACAGGAGATGGAGCGCGCCATCAAGGCCGAAGGCCAAGTGCTGCTGGGCTGGCGCGATGTGCCGGTCAATGTGGACATGCCCATGTCCCCCACCGTGCGCAAGAAGGAGCCCATCCTGCGCCAGGTGTTCATTGGCCGTGGCAACGACGTGATCGTGCAGGACGCGCTGGAGCGCAAGCTGTACGTGATCCGCAAGACGGCCAGCGCCAACATCCAAGCCCTGAAACTCAAGCACAGCAAGGAATACTACGTTCCCTCCATGTCCAGCCGCACGGTGGTCTACAAGGGCCTGCTGCTGGCTGACCAGGTGGGCGTGTACTACAAGGACCTGTCCGACGAGCGCTGCGTCTCGGCCATTGGTCTGGTGCACCAGCGTTTCTCCACCAACACCTTCCCCGAGTGGCCGCTGGCCCACCCCTACCGCTATGTGGCGCACAACGGTGAAATCAACACCGTCAAGGGCAACTACAACTGGATGAAGGCGCGCGAAGGCGTGATGGCCTCGCCTGTGCTCGCGGCCGACCTGCAAAAGCTGTACCCCATCAGCTTCGCCGACCAGTCCGACACCGCCACGTTCGACAACTGCCTTGAACTGCTGACCATGGCCGGCTACCCCATCAGCCAGGCCGTGATGATGATGATCCCCGAGCCTTGGGAGCAGCACACCACCATGGACGAGCGCCGCCGCGCCTTCTATGAGTACCACGCCGCCATGCTGGAGCCGTGGGATGGCCCGGCCTCCATCGTGTTCACCGACGGACGCCAGATCGGCGCCACGCTGGACCGCAATGGCCTGCGCCCCTCGCGTTACTGCATCACCGACGACGATCTGGTCATCATGGGCTCCGAGTCGGGCGTGCTGCCTGTGCCCGAGAACAAGATCGTGCGCAAGTGGCGCCTGCAGCCCGGCAAGATGTTCCTGATCGACCTGGAACAAGGCCGCATGATCGACGATGACGAGCTGAAGGCCAACATCGTCAACACCAAGCCCTACAAGCAGTGGATCGAAAACCTGCGGATCAAGCTCGACAGCATTGACGCGGGCGCGCAAGTGGCCGCACCGCAGCCTGCCGATCTGCCGCTGCTCGACCGCCAGCAGGCCTTCGGTTACACGCAGGAAGACATCAAGTTCCTGATGGCGCCCATGGCCAAGAATGGCGAAGAAGGCATTGGCTCGATGGGCAATGACAGTCCGCTGGCTGTGCTGTCGGGCAAGAACAAGCCGTTGTACAACTACTTCAAGCAGCTGTTCGCCCAGGTGACGAACCCGCCGATCGATCCGATCCGCGAAGCCATCGTGATGTCGCTGAACAGCTTCATTGGACCCAAGCCGAACCTGCTGGACATCAACCAGGTCAACCCGCCGATGCGGCTCGAAGTGAGCCAGCCCGTGCTCGACTTTGCCGGTATGGCCAAGCTGCGCGACATCGAAAAGTACACGCAAGGCAAGTTCAAGAGCGTGACCATCGACATCACCTACCCACTGAACTGGGGCCGTGAGGGGGTGGAAGCCAAGCTCGCCTCGTTGTGCGCGCAGGCCGTGGATGCCATCAAGGGCGGCGCCAACATCCTGATCGTGAGCGACCGCGCCGTGAGCGCTACCCAGGTGGCAATCCCTGCGCTGCTGGCGTTGTCCGCCATCCACCAGCACTTGGTGGGAGCGGGCCTGCGCACCACGGCCGGCCTGGTGGTCGAGACGGGCACCGCGCGCGAAGTGCACCACTTCGCCGTGCTGGCGGGTTACGGCGCCGAGGCCGTGCACCCCTACCTCGCCATGGAAACCCTGGCCGAGATGCACAAGGACTTGGGCGGTGACCTGTCGGCCGACAAGGCCATCTACAACTACGTCAAGGCGATCGGCAAGGGCCTGTCCAAGATCATGTCCAAGATGGGTGTGAGCACCTACATGAGCTACTGCGGCGCCCAGTTGTTCGAGGCCATCGGCCTCAACACGGAAACCGTGGGCAAGTACTTCACCGGCACCGCCAGCCGCGTGGAAGGCATCGGCGTGTTCGAGATCGCCGAAGAAGCCATCCGCATGCACAAGGCGGCGTTTGGTGACGACCCCGTGCTCGAGACCATGCTGGACGCCGGTGGCGAATACGCCTGGCGCGCCCGGGGCGAAGACCACATGTGGACGCCCGATGCGATTGCCAAGCTGCAGCACAGCACGCGCGCCAACAACTGGAACACGTACAAGGAATACGCCCAGCTGATCAACGACCAGAGCAAGCGCCACATGACGCTGCGCGGCCTGTTCGAGTTCAAGATCGACCCCGCCAAGGCGATCCCGGTCGACGAAGTCGAGCCCGCCAAGGAAATCGTCAAGCGCTTCGCCACGGGCGCCATGTCGTTGGGTTCCATCTCCACCGAGGCCCACGCCACGCTCGCCGTGGCCATGAACCGCATCGGCGGCAAGAGCAACACCGGCGAAGGTGGTGAGGACGCCGCACGCTACCGCAACGAACTCAAGGGCATTCCGATCAAGAAGGGCGATACGCTCAAGAGCGTGATTGGTGCCGAGAACGTTGAGGTCGACCTGCCCCTGCAGGACGGCGATTCGCTGCGCAGCCGCATCAAGCAGGTGGCGTCGGGCCGCTTCGGCGTGACGGCGGAGTACCTGTCGTCCGCCGATCAGATCCAGATCAAGATGGCCCAGGGGGCCAAGCCCGGCGAGGGCGGTCAGCTGCCTGGCGGCAAGGTGTCCAACTACATCGGCAAGCTGCGCCACAGCGTGCCGGGTGTGGGCCTGATTTCGCCACCGCCGCACCACGACATCTACTCCATCGAGGACTTGGCCCAGCTGATCCACGATCTGAAGAATGTCGCACCGCACGCAGGCATCAGCGTCAAGCTGGTCTCCGAAGTGGGCGTGGGCACCATCGCCGCAGGCGTGGCCAAGTGCAAGAGCGACCACGTGGTGATCGCAGGGCATGACGGCGGCACGGGCGCTTCGCCCTGGTCGTCCATCAAGCACGCAGGCGGTCCGTGGGAAATCGGCCTGGCCGAAACCCAGCAGACCCTGGTGCTGAACCGCCTGCGTGGCCGTATCCGCGTGCAGGCCGATGGCCAGATGAAGACCGGCCGCGACGTCGCCATCGGCGCACTGCTGGGCGCTGACGAGTTCGGCTTTGCCACGGCCCCGCTGGTGGTGGAAGGCTGCATCATGATGCGCAAGTGCCACCTGAACACCTGCCCCGTGGGCGTGGCCACGCAAGACCCCGAACTGCGCAAGAAGTTCTCGGGCAAGCCCGAGCACGTGGTGAACTACTTCTTCTTCATCGCCGAAGAAGTGCGCCAGATCATGGCCCAGCTGGGCATTCGCAAGTTCGACGACCTGATCGGCCGCACCGATCTGCTCGACATGCGCCAAGGACTGGAACACTGGAAGGCACGTGGCCTGGACTTCAGCCGCCTGTTCGCCCAGCCCAACGTGCCCGCAGATGTGCCGCGCTTCCACGTGGACGTGCAGGACCACAACATCGAGCACACGCTGGACCGCAAGCTCATCGAGCGCAGCAAGCCCGCCATTGAAAAGGGCGAGCGCGTGCAGTTCATCGAGGTGGCGCGCAACGTGAACCGCTCGGTCGGCGCCATGCTGTCCGGCGCTGTCACCCGCGTGCACCCTGAAGGCCTGCCCGACGACAGCATCCGTATCCAGCTCGAAGGCACGGGCGGCCAGTCGTTCGGTGCGTTCCTCACGCGCGGCATCACGCTGTACCTGATCGGTGACGCCAACGACTACACGGGCAAGGGTCTGTCGGGAGGCCGCGTGGTCGTGCGCCCCAGCATCGATTTCCGCGGTGACGCCGTGCGCAACACCATCGTTGGCAACACCGTGATGTACGGCGCCACCACGGGCGAAGCCTTCTTCAGCGGCGTTGCCGGTGAGCGTTTCGCCGTGCGTCTGTCGGGCGCCACCGCCGTGGTGGAGGGCACGGGCGACCACGGTTGCGAATACATGACCGGGGGCACCGTGGTGGTGCTTGGCAAGACCGGCCGCAACTTTGCGGCGGGCATGAGCGGCGGCGTGGCGTACGTGTACGACGAAGACGGTCAGTTCGACACCCGCTGCAACATGTCCATGGTGACGCTGGAGCGCATCCTGCCCGCCACCGAGCAGGAAGCCACGGTGCCACGCTCGATCTGGCACAACGGACAGACCGACGAAGCCCAGCTCAAGAAGCTGCTGGAAGACCACAACCGCTGGACGGGCAGCAAGCGCGCACGCGAGCTGCTCGACAACTGGGCCGCATCGCGCAGCAAGTTCGTCAAGGTCTTCCCGACCGAGTACAAGCGTGCGTTGGCTGAAATTTATGAACGAAAAGTGCTGGAGGAGTCGGCTACACCAGCGGTAGCTGCTACCAAAAAAGAAGTGGCACCCGCCAAGTAAGGCGACGTCACCCACCTTCGCACAGCATTCATAAACAAGGACATCGTCATGGGAAAAACTACCGGCTTCATGGAATACGAGCGCATCGAAGAGGGCTATAAGCCTGTGCCCGAACGCTTGAAGCACTACAAGGAATTTGTCATCGGGCTGGATGAAAGCCAGGCCAAGGTGCAAGGCGCGCGCTGCATGGACTGCGGCACGCCGTTCTGCAACAACGGCTGCCCGGTGAACAACATCATTCCGGACTTCAACGATCTGGTGTACCACGCGGACTGGAAGAGCGCGATCGAGGTGCTGCACAGCACCAACAACTTCCCCGAGTTCACCGGCCGTATCTGCCCCGCACCCTGCGAGGCCGCCTGCGTGCTCAATGTGAACGACGACGCCGTGGGCATCAAGTCCATCGAGCACGCGATCATTGACCGTGCGTGGGAGGAGGGCTGGGTACAGCCACGCGTTGCCAAGCACAAAACGGGCAAGAAGGTGGCCGTGGTGGGCTCTGGCCCCGCAGGTATGGCGGCAGCACAGCAACTCGCGCGCGCTGGCCACAGCGTCACGCTGTTTGAAAAGAACGACCGCGTGGGCGGGCTGCTGCGCTACGGCATTCCGGACTTCAAGATGGAGAAGTCGCACATTGACCGCCGCGTCAAGCAGATGGAAGCCGAAGGCGTGGTCTTCCGCACCGGCGTGTTCGTGGGCGCCGCCAAGGACGGACTGGGCAAAGATTCCAAGGTCACCAACTGGGCCAAGGAAACTGTCACGCCCGAGCAGTTGAACAAGGAGTTCGATGCCGTGCTGCTGACCGGTGGCGCTGAGCAATCGCGCGATCTGCCCGTGCCGGGCCGTGACCTCGATGGCATCCACTTCGCGATGGAGTTCTTGCCGCAGCAGAACAAGGTCAACGCCGGCGACAAGCTCAAGGGCCAGTTGCGCGCCGATGGCAAACACGTCATCGTGATTGGTGGCGGCGACACCGGTAGCGACTGCGTGGGTACCAGCAACCGCCATGGCGCCGTGAGCGTCACCCAGTTTGAGTTGATGCCCCAGCCGCCCGAAGAGGAAAACCGCCCGCTGACCTGGCCTTACTGGCCGATCAAGCTGCGCACCAGCTCCAGCCACGAAGAGGGTTGCGAGCGCGAGTTCGCCATCTCCACCAAGGAGTTCATCGGCGAAAAGGGCAAGGTCACCGGCCTCAAGACCGTGCGTGTGGAGTTCAAGGACGGCAAGATGGTCGAGGTGGCCGGGTCTGAGAAGATCCTGAAGGCCGATCTGGTGCTGCTGGCCATGGGCTTTGTGAGCCCGGTGGCTGCCGTGCTGGAAGCTTTTGGCGTGGACAAGGATGCCCGGGGCAATGCCCGCGCCACGACCGACTTCGATGGCGGTTATGCCACCAACGTGCCCAAGGTGTTCGCTGCTGGCGACATTCGGCGTGGTCAGTCGCTGGTCGTCTGGGCCATCCGCGAAGGCCGTCAGGCCGCGCGTGCAGTCGATGAGTTCCTCATGGGCTACTCAGATCTGCCGCGCTGATCGGTTGCGGAACATGCAATCGAAACGGCGCTGCGGCGCCGTTTTTCATGGCGGGTTGGTCAGGGCGTAAGGCGATCGGTGGATATGCCCCTGGAAGTTGGGAGGGGAAGGACGGCGGACGCATTATTGGGCGAGGCCACCGACTGGACCCGGCGCGCGCCCGTCAGTCCAGGTGGATGGCCCAGCCTTCCACGTCTGCGCATCTTTATTGGCACAATCGAGGGTTCTGTCAATCCGGGGTTGTATGGCGTCTGAGCCACCATCCATCTCATGATGCAGATGCTTCAAGATGCAAACATACATGTATGTATGTTTGCATCTTGAGCTACCATCGCGGCTTCCTGCGGCCCGAGGAATCACTGTGTGGTGACTGATGACCCGGAATCCTGAATCTTTTTTGCATGCCTGACCCCTCCCTCCTTGCCGAACTGCGCAATGTCACGTTCTCCTACGGAGACCGCGACATCCTGCGCGACGTTTCGCTGACCGTGCCGCGTGGCAAGGTCACGGCGCTGATGGGTGCCTCCGGTGGGGGCAAGACCACGGTGCTGCGCCTGATAGGGGGGCAGCAGCGGGCTTCGGGCGGTGAAGTCCTGTTTGATGGGCAGGACGTGGGTCGCCTTGATGCGTCTGGCTTGTACGCCGTCCGTCGCCGGATGGGGATGCTGTTCCAGTTCGGGGCGTTGTTCACCGACCTGAGTGTTTTCGAGAATGTGGCCTTTCCGCTCAGGGAGCACACCGACCTTTCCGAAGCGCTGATCCGCGACGTGGTCCTCATGAAACTGCATGCCGTGGGCCTGCGCGGCGCACGTGATCTCATGCCCAGCGAGATTTCGGGGGGAATGGCCCGGCGGGTGGCCCTGGCCCGTGCCATTGCGCTGGACCCGGAGCTGGTGATGTACGACGAGCCTTTTGCGGGGCTGGACCCCATTTCCCTGGGAACGGCGGCGCAGCTGATCCGCCAGCTCAATGACGCCATGGGCCTCACGAGCATCGTGGTCTCGCACGACCTGGAGGAAACCTTCCGGCTGGCAGACCACGTGATCATCCTCGGGGCTGGCGTGGTGGCCGCTCAGGGCACGCCAGATGAGGTGCGTGCCAGCACGGACCCCCTGGTCCACCAGTTTGTCAATGCCTTGCCTACAGGGCCGGTACCCTTTCATTACCCTGGCCCTGACGAGGTGCAGGACTTCGGACCTGTGGGAGGGCGTGCACGGTGAGCTGGTACAACCCCTCCGATGTCGGTTTTGCCGTTCGCCAAAAGCTGGCCGACATTGGCATGGGCGCGCGTCTTTTTGTACGGCTGGTGCGGATGGTGGGTGCCACCTTCATGCGGCCTTCGCTGGTGCGCGACCAGGTGCATTTTCTGGGCAACTACTCGCTGGCCATCATCGCAGTGTCCGGCCTGTTTGTAGGGCTGGTGCTGGGGCTGCAGGGGTATTACACGCTGCAGCGCTACGGTTCAGCAGAAGCGCTGGGTCTTCTGGTCACGCTGTCGCTGGTGCGGGAGCTGGGGCCCGTGGTCACCGCCTTGCTGTTTGCGGGGCGGGCGGGCACGTCGCTGACGGCCGAGATTGGTTTGATGCGTGCTGGCGAGCAGCTCAGCGCGATGGAAATGATGGCGGTGGACCCCGTCCAGCGCATTCTGGCGCCCCGCTTCTGGGCCGGCGTGATCACCATGCCCCTGCTGGCGGCGGTGTTCAGTGCGGTGGGGGTGATTGGTGGCTGGAGCGTGGGCGTGCTCATGATTGGCATCGACCCCGGCGCTTTCTGGAGCCAGACGCAGGGCGGCGTTGACGTTTGGAAAGACGTGGGCAATGGGGTGCTCAAAAGCGTGGTGTTCGGTGTTGCCGTCACCTTTGTGGCGCTGCTGCAGGGCTTTACTGCCAAGCCCACGCCCGAGGGCGTGTCGCGTGCCACCACGCGCACCGTGGTGATGGCGTGCCTGGCCGTGCTGGGGCTCGACTTCGTCCTCACGGCCCTGATGTTCAGTATCTGAGGCTGGCGATGCTGGCAGTGAAGAGGAAATAAACAATGCAACGCTCCAAAAACGATCTCTGGGTTGGGCTGTTCGTGATGCTGGGGGCCGTGGCGCTGGTGTTTCTGGCGCTCCAGTCCGCCAATTTGCTGAGCCTGAATTTCAAGTCCGGCTACCGCATCACGGCGCGTTTTGACAACATCGGCGGGCTCAAGCCCCAGGCTGCGGTGCGCGGTGCGGGCGTGGTGGTCGGGCGTGTGGAGTCCATCACGTTCGACGACAAGACCTACCAGGCGCGGGTGACGCTGGCGATGGAAAACCGCTACGCTTTCCCCAAGGACAGCTCCCTCAAGATTCTCACCAGCGGCCTGCTGGGTGAGCAGTACATCGGTATCGAGGCCGGGGCGGACGAGAAGAACCTTGTTGCGGGCGACATGGTCACCGCGACCCAGTCTGCCGTGGTGCTCGAAAACCTCATTGGACAGTTTCTCTACAGCAAAGCCGAAGACGGCGGTAAGCCCGCAGGGGCAGGTGACAAGAAATGAAGAACTTTGAAACAACCACCCTGCCCACCGGCTCCAAGCAGCAGGGCTTGCCACGTGCGCTGGGCGGTTCGGCGCTGCTGTTGGCCGGTGCGCTGCTTTCGGGCTGTGCCACCGTGGCCAATCCTGACCCGCGTGATCCGCTGGAATCCTACAACCGGAGCATGACCAACTTCAACGAGCAAGTTGATGCCATGGTGCTCAAGCCGGTAGCGATTGCCTATCAGGACATCGCGCCCGCCCCCGTGCGCACGGGGGTGAGCAACTTTTTCGCCAACATCGGCGATGTCTGGTCGTTTGTGAACAACGTGCTGCAGCTGCGCGCGGAGGCCGCCGCCTCGACGTTCATGCGCGTCAATGTCAACACCTTCATGGGCCTCGGCGGGGTGCTGGATATCGCCAGCGAGCTGGGCATAGACCGCTACAAGCAGGACTTTGGCCTGACGCTGGGCCGATGGGGCGTGGGAACCGGCCCATACCTGGTGCTGCCGGTTCTCGGCCCGTCCACGGTGCGCGACACCTTTGCGCTGCCGGTGGACATGAAGGGCAACGTGGTGAGCTATGTGGACCCGGTCTCGGCCCGGAACACGCTGTATGCACTGCGGGTGGTGGACACGCGCGCCAATCTTTTGCGGGCAAGCTCGGTCCTGGACAGTGCCGCGCTGGACAAGTACAGCTTCACGCGGGACGTTTTCCTGCAGGTGCGCAGCCAGGCTGGCGAGCCCCAGAACAGCAAGGGCTCGGATGGCAAAGACGGTAACGACGGCGTGCTGCCGCAAGAGCCTCCCCGTTGAGGTGATTTCCAGGGGGCTGCCCGCCGATGGCGGCCATAGCGCGGGCGATCGTGTTGCACTTGCTTGCACACCGCAACGCCCGCGACGCATGCGTTGTTTCTGCGGCCACCACAATGCAACACGGGCATGCCGGATGGCGGCTCATGACTGAATGAGAAAGTAGAGGATAGAGGACATGATGAACCGACGTTCCCTGGGCCACCTGGCACTGTGTGCTGCCGCCGTGGCATCTCTGGGCTTGCCGCTGGCCGCTCTGGCGGCAGACGAAGCGCCGGACGCGATGATCAAGCGCCTGTCCACCGACGTGCTCAACACTGTGAAGTCCGACAAGGCGATTCAGGGCGGCGACTTGACCAAGGTGATCGCGCTGGTGGACAAGACCGTGATGCCCAACGTCAACTTTCGCCGCATGACCGCCGCTGCCGTGGGGCCAGGCTGGCGCCAGGCCACGCCCGAGCAGCAAAAACGCCTGCAGGACGAGTTCAAGATCTTGCTGGTGCGCACCTACGCGGGTGCGCTGGCGCAGGTCAACGACCAAAGCATCCAGGTCAAGCCCCTGCGCGCTGCGCCCGAAGACAAGGACGTGCTGGTGCGCACCGAAATCGTGGGCCGTGGCGACCCCATTCAGCTGGACTACCGCCTCGAAAAAACCCCTGGCGATGGCGCTGGCTGGAAGATCTACAACCTGAATGTGCTGGGTGTCTGGTTGGTGGAAACCTACCGGGGCCAGTTTGCCCAGGAGATCAACGCCAAGGGCATTGATGGCCTGATCGAGACCCTGGCTGCGCGCAACAAAGCCAACTCCACCGCCAAGGGCTGAGCCTCCTCCATGCTGGTTCTCCCCCCCGAGCTGACCCACCGCCAGGCCACAGCCTGCCTGCAGATGCTTCTGCAGGGGCTGCGCGTGCACCGTGAAAGTGGTGTGGTGGTGGATGCGAGCGCGATGACGGTGTTTGACAGCTCGGCCCTGGCCGTGCTGCTGGAATGCCGGCGTGAGGCGCTGTCCGTGGGCAAGACCTTTGCCGTGCAGGGGTTGCCCACGGCGCTGCGCGGCATGGCGGGCTTGTACGGCGTTGGCACCTTGCTCACGCCCGTGTCCTGAGGGTGCATACCCTCCGCCATAACGCAGTTCGGGGCAAGGCCGTAAAATCAGGGGCTTCATGCCCGCAGTCTCCTTCCAAGCCATCTCCAAGACCTTTGCCACGCCCAAAGGCCCTTTTCAGGCACTGAACCAGGTCAACCTGGACATTGAGGAGGGCGAGTTCTTCGGACTCCTCGGCCCCAACGGTGCCGGTAAAACCACCCTGATCAGCATCCTCGCGGGCCTGGCGCGCGCCAGCAGTGGCCGTGTGCTGGTGCAGGGCAGCGACGTGCAGGCCGACTTCGCCGAGGCGCGCCGCAAGCTCGGTGTGGTGCCGCAGGAACTGGTGTTCGACCCCTTCTTCAATGTGCGCGAATCGCTGCGTATCCAGTCCGGCTATTTCGGCGTGAAGAACAACGACGCCTGGATCGACGAGCTGCTGGAGAACCTGGGCCTTACCGACAAGGCCAACGCCAACATGCGGCAACTGTCGGGCGGCATGAAGCGCCGCGTGCTCGTGGCGCAGGCGCTGGTGCACAAGCCGCCCATCATCGTGCTCGATGAACCAACGGCTGGCGTGGACGTGGAGCTGCGCCAGACCCTTTGGCACTTTGTCGCGCGCCTGAACAAGGAAGGCCACACGGTGTTGCTGACCACGCATTACCTGGAAGAAGCCGAAGCCCTGTGTGGCCGCATTGCCATGCTCAAGTCCGGCCAGATCGTGGCGCTGAACCGCACCAGCGAACTGCTGCAGGCGGCTTCAGGCAGCATCCTGCAGTTCAAGACCGATGCAGCTTTGCCACCCGCCCTGGCGATGGCGGCGCGTGTCACCGGTCGTATCGTGCAACTGCCCGCGCACGACGCCGCAGAGATCGAAAGCCACCTGGCAGCGCTACGCGTAGCGGGCGTGGAGGTGCATGACATGGAGATCCGCAGGCCGGACCTGGAGGATGTGTTCTTGCAGGTGATGTCCGGTACATCTGCGTCCAACATCCCACTCGAAGGTGTCGCGCTATGACCGGCTGGCAGACCCTGTTCTACAAGGAAGTCCTGCGCTTCTGGAAGGTCAGCTTCCAGACCGTTGCCGCGCCGGTGCTCACGGCCGTGTTGTACCTGCTGATCTTCGGCCACGTGCTCGAAGACCATGTGAAGGTTTACGACCGCATCAGCTACACCGCCTTTCTGGTGCCCGGCCTCGTGATGATGAGCGTGCTGCAAAACGCCTTTGCCAACAGCTCGTCGAGCCTGATCCAGAGCAAGATCATGGGCAGTCTGGTGTTTGTGCTGCTCACGCCGCTGTCGCACTGGGCCTGGTTTGTGGCCTATGTGGGCTCGTCCATGGTGCGCGGGCTGGTGGTGGGGCTGGGGGTGTTCATCGTCACCCTGGCTTTTGCGCGGCCAGAGTTCGCGGCGCCGCTGTGGATATTGGTGTTTGCGGTGCTGGGCGCGGGCCTGCTGGCCACGTTGGGGCTGATTGCGGGGCTGTGGGCCGACAAGTTTGATCAGCTCGCCGCGTTCCAGAACTTCGTGGTCGTGCCCATGACGTTCCTCTCGGGTGTGTTCTATTCCATCCAGTCGCTGCCCCCGTTCTGGCAGACCGTGAGCCACCTGAACCCGTTTTTCTACATGATCGATGGTTTTCGCTATGGCTTCTTCGGCCAGAGCGACACCTCGCCCTGGCTCAGCCTCAGCATCGTGGGCATCGCATGGCTGGCCGTGAGCTTTCTCGCCGTCCACCTGCTGCGCACCGGCTACAAAATTCGCAACTGATTCCGAGCCCAACATGACCGCTGATCAACTCAAAGAAATCATCGCCGCTGGCCTGGCCTGTGAGCACATCACGCTGGAGGGCGATGGGCGCCACTGGTACGCCACCATCGTCTCGGCCGAGTTCGAGGGCAAGCGCGCCATCCAGCGCCACCAGCGCGTGTACGCCACTCTGGGCGCGAAAATGCATACGGATGAAGTTCACGCGCTGTCGATGAAGACCTTCACCCCCGCCGAGTGGGCGGCGCAAGCGCAGTGACGCTGCCTGCCTAGGTACTCATTTATTGATAGCTGTTAACGCTTGATAGATAAGCGCTAAGGGCCATTTTCATTCATATTTTGGTTGTTAGATAGAGATGGACAAACTCCTGATTCGCGGCGGACGCACCTTGCAAGGCGAGGTGCTGGTCTCTGGCGCCAAGAACGCCGCCTTGCCGGAGTTGTGTGCCGCGCTGCTCACCGCCGACCCGGTGACCCTGCTCAACGTGCCCCAGCTGCAGGATGTGAGCACCATGCTCAAGCTCATCCGCAATATGGGCGTGACCGCAGAGCGCGCCGACGACGGCACGGTGCGCATCGACGCCAGTGCGCTCAACACGCCCGAGGCGCCGTACGAGTTGGTCAAGACCATGCGCGCCTCGGTGCTGGCGCTGGGCCCGCTGCTGGCCCGCTTTGGCGAGGCCACGGTGTCGCTGCCCGGCGGCTGCGCCATCGGCTCGCGCCCGGTGGACCAGCACATCAAGGGCCTGGCCGCCATGGGCGCCGAGATCGTGGTCGAGCACGGCTACATGATCGCCAAGTTGCCCGCTGGCTGGAAGCGCCTGAAGGGCGCGCGCATCACCACCGACATGGTCACGGTGACGGGCACCGAAAACTTCCTCATGGCCGCTGCGCTGGCCGAAGGCGAGACGGTGCTGGAAAACGCCGCGCAAGAACCTGAGATTTCGGACCTGGCCGAGATGCTGATCGCCATGGGCGCGAAGATCGAAGGCCACGGCACCAGCCGCATCCGCATCCAGGGCGTGGACCAACTGCACGGCTGCACCCACCGCGTGGTGGCCGACCGCATCGAGGCTGGCACCTTCCTGTGCGCTGTGGCAGCCACGGGCGGTGATGTGATGCTGCGCCATGGCCGCGCCGACCACCTGGATGCGGTGATCGAAAAGCTGCGTGAGGCCGGTGCCACCGTGCAAGCGGTCGAGGGCGGTATCCGCGTGCAAAGCGCGGGCGGCGCCACGCTCAAGGCCCAGGGCTTTCGCACCACCGAGTACCCCGGTTTCCCCACCGACATGCAGGCCCAGTTCATGACGCTCAACTGCATTGCGCAGGGCACGGCCACGGTGACCGAGACAATTTTTGAAAACCGCTTCATGCATGTCAATGAGCTGGTGCGGCTGGGTGCCAAGATCCAGACCGATGGCAAGGTGGCGGTCATCGAAGGCGTGCCCCGCCTGTCCGGCGCCACCGTGATGGCCACCGACCTGCGCGCCTCCGCCAGCCTCGTCATTGCCGGCCTGGTGGCCGACGGAGAAACCGTGGTGGACCGCATCTACCATCTGGACCGAGGCTACGACTGCATGGAAGCCAAACTGCGCGGCATTGGCGCCGACATCGAGCGAGTGGCATGAAGAACAACCCCCTGAGCGGCTTCGCCGCTTCCCCCTTCTCTCACGCTGCGCGTGGGAAGGGGGACGACGCCAGTGCGGCGGGGCGGCCCTTGCACGGCGTCCCTGGCATGGGGCGCTCACGGATCACAGTGCAGTAGCAGGCAAGAAACAGTGGAGTAATTAGAAAACATGACGATGATCACCCTGGCGCTTTCGAAGGGCCGCATCTTTGACGAAACCCTGCCGCTGCTGGCCGCTGCAGGCATCGAGGTGCTCGAAGACCCCGAAAAATCGCGCAAGCTCATCCTGCCCACGAACCAGCCCAACGTGCGCGTGGTGCTGGTGCGTGCCACCGACGTGCCCACCTATGTGGAATACGGCGGTGCCGACATCGGCGTGACCGGCAAGGACACGCTCATTGAACATGGTGGCCAGGGGCTGTACCAGCCGCTGGACCTGCAGATTGCCAAGTGCCGCGTGAGCGTTGCCGTGCGCAATGATTTTGACTACGAGCGCGCTGTCAAGCAGGGCTCGCGCCTGAAGGTCGCCACCAAGTACACGTCGATTGCGCGTGACTTCTTTGCCACCAAGGGCGTGCATGTCGACATGGTCAAGCTCTACGGCAGCATGGAACTGGCGCCGCTCACGGGCCTGGCCGATGCCATCGTGGACCTGGTGTCCACCGGCAACACGCTCAAGGCCAACCATCTGGTGGAGGTGGAGCGCATCATGGACATCAGCTCCTACCTCGTGGTCAACCAGGCCGCGCTCAAGCTCAAGCAGGCACCGCTGCGCCGCATCATTGATGCGTTTGCTTCGGCCATCCCTGCCCCCAAGAACTGAACCCACCGTAGAACGCACTATGACTTTGGTAGCTGCTCCCGCCCGTCTGTCCACCGCTGCGGCCACTTTTGAGGCTGATTTTGCAGCCCGCCTGCATTGGTCTGCCGACACCGACGCGGCCATCGAGCAGCGCGTGGCCGACATCCTGGCCGACGTGCAAAAGCGCGGCGATGCGGCGGTGCTGGAATACACCGCCCGCTTCGACGGCCTCTCGGCACCGAACATGGCCGCGCTGGAGCTGACCCAGGCCGACTTCAAGGCCGCGTTTGACGCCATCCCCCAGGCCCAGCGCGACGCGCTGCAGGCCGCCGCCAAGCGCGTGCGCAGCTACCACGAGGCGCAGAAGAAGGCGTCGGGAGAGAGCTGGAGCTACCGCGACGAGGACGGCACTCTGCTGGGCCAGAAGGTCACGCCGCTGGACCGCGTGGGCATCTACGTGCCCGGCGGCAAGGCCGCCTACCCGTCGAGCCTGCTGATGAACGCCATCCCGGCCCACGTAGCGGGAGTGCAGGAAATAATCATGGTCGTGCCCACCCCCGTGCGTGGCAGCGTGGCGACCGGCGGAACGGGCGAGGGCACCTCGACGAAGGGCGAGCGCAACGAGCTGGTGCTGGCCGCCGCCTACGTGGCCGGTGTGACCCGCGCCTTCACCATCGGCGGCGCCCAGGCCGTGGCCGCGCTGGCCTATGGCACGGCCACCGTGCCCAAGGTGGACAAGATCACCGGCCCCGGCAACGCCTATGTGGCCAGCGCCAAGAAGCGCGTGTTCGGCACCGTGGGCATCGACATGATCGCGGGCCCGAGCGAAATCCTGGTGCTGGCCGATGGCACCACACCGCCCGACTGGGTGGCCATGGACCTCTTCAGCCAAGCCGAGCATGACGAGCTGGCGCAGAGCATCCTGCTGTGCCCTGACGCCGCCTACCTCGACGCCGTGCAGCGCGAGATCGACCGCCTGCTGCCCACCATGCCGCGCGCCGAGATCATCGCCAAGAGCCTTACCGGCCGGGGCGCGCTGATCCTCACCAAGGACATGGAAGAAGCCTGCGCGATCAGCAACCGCATCGCTCCGGAGCATTTGGAAGTGAGCAGCACCGACCCGCACCGTTGGGAGCCTTTGCTGCGCCACGCGGGCGCGATCTTTCTGGGCGCCTACACCTCCGAAAGCCTGGGCGACTACTGCGCAGGCCCCAACCACGTGCTGCCCACCAGCGGCACGGCACGCTTCTCCTCCCCGCTGGGCGTGTACGACTTCCAGAAGCGCAGCAGCATCATCGAGGTGAGCGAAGCTGGTGCCCAGGTGCTGGGCACCATCGCCGCCGAGCTGGCCTACGGCGAGGGCTTGCAGGCCCACGCGCAGGCGGCCGAGATGCGGCTCAAGGCTGGAGTCAAGCCGCGCTGATCGCCCCCCGGGGCAGGGCACCCTGTGTGGGGGCCGACGCCTTGGGCTGGGATGCGGCGGGTGCAGGTGGACAGGCGGCTCCTGCCACCGCCCGGTGTTGTGCCCAGTTCAGCCGCGCGGGCCGGTGGCCTTCGGCACTGACCCGCAGTCGCACGGGTCCGGTGAAGGACAGGCGCTGGCCGGCCTCCAGAAAGTAATCCTCCAGCAGACCATCACAGGTCACCCAGACGCGGCCTTGTTCGACTTCGAGCAGGGCAATGTCGCCTGCGCGGAAGTCCAGCACCTGGACAGCCTGCAAGGGCGGCAGGGGCTGGCGCTTCCATTGCAGCGTGAGAGGAACCGCAGGCTGGCTGGGCAGCGTGGGCGACGGTGGGGTGGGGGTGTGCAGCGTGTTCATGCCTTCACTGTGCGGCCAGCTGCCGTGGGCCACCAGCCACAGGCATGGACGATCTGGGCCAGTACAGAACAGCAAACCAACCCATCTGTACTGGCCGTACTGGGATGCCTCTGTACTGTCTATCGAACAGAGTGCCAGTACAGAATGCAGCATGGCCACCGATGACGCACCTCCGCTGTACCTCCAGATTGCCGAGCAACTCGCGCAGCTGATCCGCAATGGCACGCTCGCGCGCGGCGAAAAGCTGCCGTCGGTGCGAGAACTGGCCCGCCAGCACGGCGTGGCGCAGACCACGGTGGTGCAGGCCTACCACTGGCTGGAGGATGCGCGCCTGATCACCGCGCGCCCGCGCTCAGGCTTTTTTGTGGCGGCGCGGCCGGTGAGCCTGCCCGAGCCCAGCACACCGCGCCCGATGCGCCGCCCGCGCGAGGTGTCGGTGGACTGGCTGGGCCAGCGCATCCTGGGGCGCAACCAGCCGGTGGACATCATTTCGTACAGCAGCGGCACGCCTGGCCCCGAGCTATTCAACCCCGACCGCGTGCGCCGCGCCGTGGTGCGCGCCGCGCAGCGCCACCGCAACCTGCTGTGCACTTACCCCGGTTCGTCGGGCCATGAGGACGCGCGCCGCGCCCTGGCGCGCTATGCCGTCAGCCTGGGCTGCAGCCTGGACCCCGAGAACATCGTGATCACCGGCGGCTGCATGGACTCCATTGCGCTGTGCCTGCGCGCGGTGACGCAGCCGGGCGACGTGGTGGCGCTGGAGTCACCCACGCATTTTTCTTTTCTGGAGGTGCTGCAGGGCCTGCACCTCAAGGCGCTGGAGATTCCCACCCACCCGCGCAACGGTCTCTCGCTGGATGCGCTGCAACTGGCGTTGGACACCCAGCCCGTCAAGGCCGTCATGGTGGTGCCCACGCTCAGCAACCCGCTGGGCAGCTGCATGCCCCAGGCCGAGCGCAAGCGCCTGGTGCAGATGGCGGCGCGGTACGACATGGCGGTGATCGAGGACGCGATCTACAACGACCTGGTCGAGGTGGACGAGATGCGCCGCACCGTCAAGTCGTACGACACCACAGGCCATGTGATGTTGTGCGACTCGTTCTCCAAGACGCTGGCGCCGGGCCTGCGCCTGGGCTGGCTGGAGGCCGGCCGCTGGGCCGACAAGCTGCGCGCCATCAAGGACCTGCAGGCGGGCGGCCAGTCCGCCGTGCTGGAGCTGGCCCTGGCCGACCTCATCACCCAGACGGGCCACGCCGCCGCCATGCGCCAGCTGCGTGCGGCCGTGGCGGCGCGCATGGATGAGGTGCGCCATGTGATTGCCGCGCACTTCCCGCAGGGTACGCGCGTGAGTGACCCGCCCGGCGGCCTGCTGCTGTGGCTGGAGCTGCCGCGCGCGCTCGATTCCGTGCAACTGCACGAGGCCTGCCTGGCCCGGCAGATCCTGATCGCACCCGGCACGGTGTTCAGCGCCAGCGGGCGGTTCCGCAACTGCCTGCGCATTGGCGTGGGGGGCGACTGGTCGCCTGCCCATCTGGAGGCGCTGCGCACCGTGGGTGACATGGCGTGCCAGATGCTGCAGGGCGGGGCACAGCGCAAGGCGGCTTAATTGTGGTGTTTTAATCAACACGAAGTTCGTGGTGCACGAAGTTCGTGTAATATTTAATCCATGAAAAACATCACCGTGACCATGGACGACACCGTTGCCGAATGGGTGCGCGTGGAAGCCGCCAAGCGCGGCAGCAGCGTCTCGCGCCTGCTCGGTGAATGGCTGGCCGAAAAGATGCGCCAGGAAGACGCCTACGCACAGGCCATGCGCGAGGCGCTGGGGTTTGAATCCTGGGGCGCGTCCAGTGGGCCCTATGTGCCGCGCGAAACCCTGTTTCTGCGCTGAACCGGGCAAAACGCATGGCCACCGTCCCCATCTTTGTCGATACCGAAATCCTGCTCGCCAGCGTGGACGACCGCGATGCCGAGCGCCAGGCGCGGGCGCGCGAATGGATCAGCTTTTGCTGGCAGACGCGCAGCGGCCGCATCAGCTCGCAGGTGCTCAACGAGCTGTACAACCAGGCCATCCAGCGTTTTGATGGCCCCCACGTGCTGCAGCAGGTGCGCGCCCAGGTGCGCCGCCTGCGCGTGTGGCTGCCGCCGCACCTGGACTCGTACACCGTGGACGGCGCCTGGGACCTGCAGGACCGCTACCGCCTGGGCTACTGGGATGCGCTCATCCTCTCGTCCGCCCATCAGCAGGGCTGCCGCTACCTGCTCACCGAAGCGTTGCCACACGACCAGCTGATGGACGCCGTGCGGCCGATCAACCCTTTTCTTGTCACCCCCAACGAACTGGACACCACCGAATGACTACTCCTGCGTCGTCTCCTCTCCAAGCCCTGGCCCGTATCCGCCCCGACGTGCGCGCCATGCACGCTTACGGCGTGCAGCCCTCCACCGGCATGCTCAAGATGGACGCGATGGAGAACCCGTTCCGCCTGCCCGCGCACCTCCAGGCCGCGCTGGGCCAGCGCCTGGGCGCGGTGGCGCTCAACCGCTACCCCGGCGACCGCCTGCTGGACCTGAAGGCGGCGCTCGCGAAATACGCCGGGATGCCCGAGGGCTACGGCGTGGTGCTGGGCAATGGCTCGGACGAACTCATCACCCTGCTGGCCCTGGCCTGCGCACAGCCCGGCACGGGCCAGCGCACCACCATGCTGGCGCCCATGCCGGGTTTTGTGATGTACCCGCTGTCTGCGCAGCTGCAGGGCCTGGACTTTGTCGGCGTGCCGCTCACGCCCGACTTCGAGCTGGATGAGCCCGCCATGCTGGCCGCCATCGCGCAGCACAACCCCGCCATCACCTACATCGCCTACCCCAACAACCCCACGGCCACGCTGTGGGACGAGGGCGCAGTGCAGCGCATCATCGACGCCGCGGGCGCACAGGGCGGCATCGTGGTCATGGACGAGGCCTACCAGCCCTTTGCCAGCCGCACCTGGATCGACCGCATGCGCGCTGAGCCCGCGCGCAACGCGCACGTGCTGCTCATGCGCACGCTCAGCAAGTTTGGCCTCGCAGGCGTGCGCCTGGGCTACCTCATCGGGCCCTCGGCGTTCGTGAGCGAGATCGACAAGGTGCGCCCGCCCTACAACGTGAGCGTGCTCAACTGCGAAGCCGCCCTGTTTGCTCTGGAACACGCCGAAGTTTTCGCCGCCCAGGCGGCGGAAATCCGTGCCGAACGCACCACGCTCATCGCAGCCCTGCGCCAGATGCCGGGTGTCGAAAAGTGCTGGGACAGCGAGGCCAACATGGTGCTGATCCGTGTGGCGGATTCCGCCAAGGCCTACGAGGGCATGAAAAACCGCAAGGTGCTCGTCAAGAACGTTTCTACAATGCACCCATTGCTGGCCAACTGCCTGCGCCTGACGGTAGGCAATGCCGAAGACAACGCGCAGATGCTGGCCGCACTCCAAGCCTCCTTATGACTTCCTCCGCACTTGTACCCTCCGCCCCATCGGCCGACCCGATGGCCGACCGCATCGCCGAGGTCAGCCGCAACACCGCCGAGACGCGCATCAGTGTGCGCATCAACCTCGACGGCACCGGCCAGGCGAAGCTGCACACCGGCATCGGCTTCTTCGACCACATGCTCGACCAGATCGCCCGCCATGGGCTGATCGACCTCGACATCGACTGCGAGGGTGACCTGCACATCGACGGCCACCACACCGTGGAAGACGTGGGCATCACGCTGGGCCAGGCTTTTGCGCGCGCCGTGGGCGACAAGAAAGGCATCCGCCGCTACGGGCATGCCTACGTGCCGCTGGACGAAGCGCTGTCGCGTGTGGTGGTGGATTTCTCGGGCCGCCCCGGGCTGCACATGGATGTGAAGTTCACCTCCGGCAGCATCGGCCAGCTCGACACGCAACTGGTGTTCGAGTTCTTCCAGGGCTTTGTGAACCACGCGGGCGTCACGCTGCACATCGACAACCTCAAGGGCGTCAACGCACACCACCAGTGCGAGACCATCTTCAAGGCGTTCGGGCGCACGCTGCGTGCGGCGCTGGAGCGTGATCCGCGCTCGGCCGGTGTCATCCCCTCCACCAAGGGTTCGTTGTGAAATTTTGGATTAAATCAGGCGCTATCGCTTGATGGATAAGCGCTAGTAGCTATGAATATGGAAGCAAAAACAGTGGCGGTCGTGGACTACGGCATGGGCAACCTGCGCTCGGTGTCGCAGGCCGTGCAGGCCGCCGCCGAGGGCACGGGCTGGACCGTGGTCGTCACCCAGCGCCCCGAAGACGTGCGCGCCGCCCAGCGCATCGTGCTGCCAGGGCAGGGCGCCATGCCCGACTGCATGCGCGAGCTGCGCGAGTCCGGCCTGCAGGAATCGGTGCTCGAAGCCGCGGCCTCCAAGCCAATGTTCGGCGTGTGCGTGGGCATGCAGATGCTGCTGGACCACAGCGCCGAGGGGGATACGCCGGGCCTTGGCCTCATCCCTGGCGATGTGCTCAAGTTCGACCTGGCAGGCCGCACCCAGCCTGACGGCAGCCGCTTCAAGGTGCCCCAGATGGGCTGGAACCAGGTGCGGCAGATGCCCCACGCCCACCACGGCGGTGGCGTGCACCCGGTGTGGGCTGGCGTGCCGGACAGCAGCTACTTTTACTTTGTGCACAGTTTCTACGCCGTGCCGCAAAATCCTGCCCACTGCGCAGGGCAAACGGACTACGGCGGTTTGTTCGCCGCCGCCATTGCACGCGATAATATTTTTGCGACCCAGTTTCACCCGGAGAAAAGCGCGGAGCATGGCTTGGCCCTGTACCGCAATTTTCTGCACTGGAATCCCTGATCCCTTAACCGCCACCCGTTCGGGCCGAGCTGCGTCTCGCCCTTTTTCACCCGAACTTCACCACCATGCTGCTCATCCCCGCCATCGACCTCAAAGACGGCCACTGCGTACGCCTCAAACAAGGCGATATGGACCAATCCACCACCTTTGGTGAAGACCCCGCCGCCATGGCGCGCAAATGGGTGGATGCCGGTGCACGCCGCCTGCACCTGGTGGACTTGAACGGTGCGTTTGCGGGCGTGCCCAAGAACTACAGCGCCATCAAGTCCATCCTGAAAGAGGTGGGCGACGACATTCCCGTGCAGCTGGGCGGCGGCATCCGTGACCTGGACACCATCGAGAAATACATCGACGGCGGCCTGCGCTACGTGATCATCGGCACGGCTGCGGTCAAGAACCCCGGTTTTCTGAAGGACGCCTGCAGCGCCTTCGGCGGCCACATCATCGTGGGGCTCGACGCCAAGGACGGCAAGGTCGCTACCGACGGCTGGAGCAAGCTCACCGGCCACGAGGTCGTGGACCTGGCCAAGAAGTTCGAGGACTGGGGCGTCGAATCCATCATCTACACCGACATCGGCCGCGACGGCATGCTCTCGGGCATCAACATCGACGCCACGGTGAAGCTGGCCCAGGCTTTGAGCATCCCCGTGATCGCCTCGGGCGGCCTGTCGAACATGGCCGATATCGAGCAGCTGTGCGCGGTGGAGAGCGAAGGCGTTGAAGGTGTGATCTGCGGCCGTGCCATATACAGCGGCGACCTCGACTTTGCTGCGGCGCAAGCGCGTGCCGACGAACTGAACGGCTGAAACCGATCACCCCCTGAGCGGCTTCGCCGCTTCCCCCCGGGGACGACGCCAGTGGCCTGGCGAAGTCAGTTCCACGGCGTCTGCTGGCCTCGGTAGCGCCTAATCAACGAATCGCTCACTGACATGCTCGCAAAACGAATCATTCCCTGTCTTGACGTCACCGGAGGCCGTGTGGTCAAGGGCGTCAATTTCGTCGAGCTGCGCGACGCAGGCGACCCGGTCGAAATTGCCGCGCGCTACAACGCGCAGGGCGCTGACGAGCTCACCTTCCTTGATATCACCGCCACCAGCGATGGCCGTGACCTCATCCTGCACATCATCGAGGCCGTGGCCAGCCAGGTGTTCATTCCACTCACCGTGGGTGGCGGCGTGCGCACTGTGGAAGACGTGCGCAGGCTGCTCAATGCGGGCGCCGACAAGACCAGTTTCAACTCGGCCGCGATTGCCAACCCTGACGTCATCAACGCCGTGTCTGCCAAGTACGGTGCTCAATGCATCGTGGTGGCCATCGACGCCAAGCGCCGCTCGGCCGAGGATGCGCAGCGCCTGGGCGCCAACGGTCAGCCCGTGGGTGCGGGCTGGGACGTGTACAGCCACGGGGGGCGCAAGAACACCGGCCTGGACGCCATTGCCTGGGCCACTGAGATGGCGCGGCGCGGTGCGGGCGAAATCCTGCTGACCAGCATGGACCGCGACGGCACCAAGGCAGGCTTTGACCTGGAGCTGACCCGCGCAGTGAGCGATGCGGTGAGCGTGCCCGTGATCGCGTCGGGCGGTGTGGGCAACCTCGACCACCTGGCCGACGGCATCCAGACCGGTGGTGCCGACGCGGTGCTGGCCGCCAGCATCTTCCACTACGGTGAATACACCGTGGGCCAGGCCAAGGCCCGCATGGCCGAGCGCGGCATTCCGGTGCGTCTGTGACGACGCCATTCGCGGGCGCGCGTTGGGCGCTGGTGGTGGCCCTGGCGGCCATGGCACTGCCCGCTGCGGCGCAGCAGGTGCCGCCCCTGTCGTATGCGAGTTTTTCTGAGCGCCTGCCCTGTGTGCACCGCATTGGCCGCTGCTTTGACGCGGCCATCGGCGGCAAGCCGGTGGAGGTGATTGCCGACAAGGCCGAATTCGAAAAGCTCAAGGCCCTGCTCCAGACGCTGAACAGCAATGTGCGTGACGTGCACTGGATCGTGCGCGAACCCGTGTTAGGCACGCTCGCGCTGGACGTGGAAACCCGCGCCAACACGCTGGGTTTGCCGCTGGTGGGCGATGAGACGGAAGAGCCCGATGTCACCGTCTATGCCCTCGACGGCCAAGATCTGGAGAGCGAATCGGAGCTGGTAGCGCAGCAAAGCGTGCGCGTGAATGGCCAGCCCGTGGTGACGCAGCAGGAAACCCTCACGCAGGATTTTCTGCCCCCGGGGCGCTATGCGTTTGCCATCAAGTACCTGGGCCGCAAGAACTGGGATCGCAAGTGGGTGTTTTTGACCGTGGCAAAGTAAATCTTCGATCAAAAGTGGTTCTGGCGCTGAGTGTGAAAGCGCTGATAGCTATTGTTTTTGTAGTCAGATTTACGCGCTGCGCAGTGCTGCAATTGGCTGCAAGCTGCCCGACGATGCATCTGTTTTTTCATTGAACTCTCATTTTGATAGCTGCTAGCGCTTGATGGATAAGCGCTAGAGGCAAAAATGACCTCAAAACCGCTCGCCCGGCAGGCGGGCTGGTCATTCAAATCACCGACAATCCCGCCCATGAACTGGCTCAACGAAGTGAAATGGGACGCGCAGGGCCTGGTGCCCGTGATTGCGCAGGAGCAGGGCACGGGCGACGTGCTGATGTTTGCCTGGATGAACCGCGAGGCCCTTGCCAAGACGGCAGAACTCGGCCGCGCCGTGTACTTCAGCCGCTCGCGCAAGAAGCTGTGGTTCAAGGGCGAAGAGTCCGGCCACGTGCAGACCGTGCACGAGATCCGCCTGGACTGCGACAACGATGTGGTGCTGCTCAAGGTCACCCAGCTTGGCCACGAGCCCGGCATCGCCTGCCACACAGGCCGCCACAGCTGTTTTTTCAGCGTGCTCAAGGACGGAGCCTGGCACGCGGTCGACCCGGTCTTGAAAGACCCTGAATCCATCTACAAGTAATAGCAATGGACGACAAGACCATGAGTTCCAACGATTCCCTCGCACGCCTTGCCGAAGTGATTGAAAGCCGCAAGCCTGCCAACGGTGGCGATCCCGACAAGAGCTATGTCTCGCGCCTGCTGCACAAGGGGCCGGATGCGTTCTTGAAGAAGATCGGCGAGGAGGCCACCGAAGTCGTCATGGCGGCCAAGGATGTGGACCACGGCGCCGACAAGTCCAAGCTGGTTTACGAAGTGGCCGACCTCTGGTTCCACTCCATGGTGGCGCTGGCCCACTATGGCCTCACGCCCGCCGATGTACTGACCGAGCTGGAGCGCCGCGAGGGCACCAGCGGCATCGAGGAAAAAGCCTTGCGCAAGGCCGTTGCGCGCACTGCCGAAGAAGGGGCCCCATGAACGACATCATCGACGTGCAAAGCAATGAGCAAAAGGCCCAGGGCCTGAAGAACATCGGCTGGGTCAGCTATGTGCTGCACCTCATCGTGGCCGTGGGGGCTGTGCTGCCAGGCGCGCAGGCCAGTGCTCTGTTGCTGGTCATTGCGCTGGTGATTGACTTGATCAAGCGCAGCGATGCCGAGGGCACCTGGCAGGCCAATCATTTCTCCTGGCGCATCCGCTCGACGATCTGGGCTGGTGTTCTGTATGTGGTGACCGCGCCCCTGTGGCTGCTGCTGATTGCGCCGGGCTGGATTGCCTGGGGGCTGATCTCGCTGTGGTTCCTGTACCGCATCGTGCGCGGCATGCTGGCCATGAGCAAGAACCAGGCGGTGGATGCCTGAACCGACGGCGTCCCTGTCGCACTTGTCATCCTTGCCACGGCTGAACCTGGCCCTGCAGGGTGGGGGCTCCCACGGTGCGCTCACCTGGGGTGTGCTGGATGCCTTGCTGGAGGATGGCCAGTGGCAGTTTGATGGCGTGAGCGGCACCAGCGCCGGCGCGATGAATGCCGTGGCCATGGCGCACGGCTTTGCCAAAGCCGCGCAGGAGCACAAAGACCCGCACGAAGCGCACCTGGCCGGTTGCGTCCAGGCGCGTGAAACGCTTACCCGGCTGTGGGAGGGCGTGGGCACGCTGGGCAGCCTGATGTGGGGCTCGCCCCTGTCGGCCGCCAACCCCATGATGGGGCTGATGCGCCAGTGGCTCTCGCCCTACCAGACCAATCCGCTCGACATCAACCCGCTGCGCCGCCTGCTGGAGCGCGAGGTGGACTTTGACCTGCTGTGCACTGTGCGCCGCGCCAGCGCTGCGGCGGGCGGGCTCAAGGTGTTTGTGTGCGCCACCAACGTGCGCACCGGGCGCGGCGAAATCTTCTCTGGCCCCCGGCTGAGCGCGGATGCCGTGATGGCGTCGGCCTGCCTGCCAGCGCTGTTCAAGGCCGTGGAAATCGACGGTGAGCATTACTGGGACGGCGGCTATTCGGGCAACCCTGCGTTGCACCCGCTGATCTATCAGACCGAGACCTCCGACATCCTGCTTGTGCAGATCAACCCCATCGAACATCTGGATCTGCCCCACTCAGGCCAGGAAATCATGGAGCGCATGAACGAAGTCACCTTCAATGCCAGCCTGCTGGCCGAGTTGCGCGCCATCGAGTTCGTGCGCCGTCTGCTGGCCGAGGGCAAGCTGGATGCGCGCCGCTACAAAAGCGTGCGCATGCACCGCATCGACGGCGGCGCCGTGCTGGAGCCCTTTGGCGCCGACAGCAAGGCCCGTGCGGACATGGCCTTTGTGCGCAAACTCTTCGCACTGGGTCGCACGGCCGGGCAGGAATGGCTGCACGCGCACCGCAAGGATGTGGGTGTGCGGCCGACCATCAATATCGCTGAAAATACATGAAGCCCCCCTGTGCCGCCTACGGCGCCTTCCCCCTTGGGGGACGCCACCCGTGGCCTGGCAAAGCCAGTTCCACGGTGGCACTGGCTTCGCGCGCGCCGGTTGCGACCGCTTTGGATGGCGAGCAGCGCCTGGTGACCTGTTAATTTTGTACTGACATTTTCCTCATGCACGATCCGAACTGCCTCTTCTGCAAAATCATCGCAGGCCAGATTCCTTCGAAGAAGGTCTATGAAGACGAAGAAATTTTCGCCTTCCACGACATCCACCCCTGGGCGCCGGTGCACTTTCTGATGGTGCCCAAGCTGCATATCCCTTCGATGGCGCAGGTCACCGAGGAACACACGGGTGTGCTGGGGCGCATGATGGCGCTGGCGCCGAAGCTGGCAATCGAGCAGGGCTGCAACCCGTACCCGGAGGGTGGCTTTCGCGTCGTGGTAAACACGGGGCTTGAAGGTGGGCAGGAAATCCACCACCTCCATATCCATGTGATGGGCGGTCCCCGTCCGTGGCTCAAAGGCTGAACCAGGCTGACGGGTCGTGCAGGGAGATTCCCGCAGTTCTGCTTGGGCTGTGAACTCCTGTCACGCCCCCGTCTAAAATGATTGCAATTCGTTAGGAGATATTCCATGGGCTCTTTTTCCATCTGGCACTGGCTGATCGTGCTGCTGATCGTCGTCATGGTGTTCGGCACCAAGAAGCTCAAGAACATGGGCTCCGATCTCGGGGGCGCCGTCAAGGGCTTCAAGGACGGCATGAAAGACGGTTCGGCCGACGCGGCTGCCACCACCACCCCACCCGCGGGCCAGGTTGCCAACAACCCTGCGACCGACAAGACCACCATCGATGTCGAAGCCAAGCAAAAGAGCTGAGCGGGCTGTTCCCGCTGGCACCCGCACGCTTTGCGCTTGATCCATGATTGATATTGGCCTGTCCAAGATGGCGCTGATCGGCGCGGTGGCTCTTATAGTCATCGGGCCCGAGAAGCTCCCCCGTGTGGCCCGCACGGTGGGCACCCTGCTGGGCAAGGCCCAGCGTTACGTGTCCGATGTGAAGGCCGAGGTCAACCGGTCCATGGAGCTCGACGAGCTCAAGAAAATGAAGGACACGGTGGAGAACGCCGCACGCGATGTGCACAACTCCATCCAGACCAGCGCCAGCGAGTTCGAAAAGGACTGGGCCGAGGCTACCGACACCGCCAGCTCGGCGTTGCAGGACCAGACCGCCGTCGTGCCGGCTTACAAACACCCCGGCAAGAACTGGCGCCTCAAGCGGGGTGCGGTGCCCCAGTGGTACAAGGCCCGAAGCGGTGTGCGCACCAAGGCACAGTCCGGCGCGGCCCGTGTGGCGCGTTTCCGTCCCCGTAAATTCCATTGATGCAGCAGCCACCAGCGCACCGCGCGCTGCATGGGCGGCCCTGACGCCCACGAAAACCCAACATGTCCGAAACCCCTTCCAAAGAAGACGAGCTGGCCGGTACCGAGCAGCCGTTTGTGCAGCACCTGATGGAGCTGCGCGACCGGATGGTCAAGGCCATCATTGCCATCGCGATTGCGGCGGCGATTTTGTTCTTCTTCCCTGGCCCTGGCGCGCTGTATGACTTTCTGGCGGCGCCGCTGGTGGCCCACCTTCCCAAGGGCGCCACGCTGATCGCCACGTCGGTGATCTCGCCGTTCATGGTGCCGCTCAAGATCTTGTTGATGTCGGCCTTTTTGCTGGCACTGCCGTTTGTGCTGTGGCAGGTGTGGGCCTTTGTGGCGCCTGGCCTGTATTCGCACGAAAAGAAGCTGGTGCTGCCGCTCGTGATCTCCAGCACGCTGCTGTTCTTCATCGGGGTGGCGTTTTGCTACTACCTGGTGTTTGGCCAAGTGTTTGCGTTTATCCAGAGCTTTGCGCCCAAGAGCATCACCGCCGCGCCAGACATCGAGGCCTACCTGAGCTTTGTGCTGTCGATGTTCCTGGCGTTTGGCTTGTCCTTCGAGGTGCCGATTGCCGTGGTGGTGCTGGCCCGCATGGGCATCGTGAGCGTGCAGAAGCTGCGGGAGTTTCGTGGCTATTTCATCGTGATCGCCTTTGTGATCGCTGCCATCGTCACGCCGCCCGATGTGGTGTCGCAGCTGTCGCTGGCGATCCCCATGTGTCTGCTGTACGAGGTGGGCATCTGGGCGGCGCAGATCTTCATCAAGCACACCAAAGCCCCGGAAGAGGGTAGCGAGCCCGCCTCCAACGCCTGAAGGTTGAGTTTCTCGTGAAAATGAGCTCTAGCGCTTGTTGGATAAGCGCTCCAAGCTATATTTTTAATAGCTGACGGGTTGCATCAGCGGCCATGTCGCAATGTTCTGCGCGCAGCCCCTAAAAAACTGGCGCGTGCCCAATACCAGTGCCACCGCGGAACCAGCTTTGCGAGGCCGCTGGAGGCGTCTCCCTTTGGGAAAACGCGCAGCGGCTCAGAGTAGGCTTACCGCCTCACATTGCGCTGAGGCTTGGGGCGCACGCCGGGGTTAATGCTCAGTTCCACCATCTTGTCGCCACGCTGCACGTTGAATGGTGCTGCAGTGCCGGGCTTGAGCCCCGCCACGGCGGTCAGCAACTCGGACACATTGCTCACCTTCCTACCTTCAACCCGCACGATCACATCGCCGGGCCGCATGCCCGCCTGGGCGGCGGGGCCGTCCTGCAGCACGCCGGTGATGATCACGCCCTCGGTGGCTTTCACGCCGAAGGTTTCTGCCAGTTCGGGTGAGAGTTCGTTGGGCTCCACGCCAATCCAGCCGCGTGTGACCTGGCCGTCCTGCACGATGCCATCCAGCACCATGCGGGCCGTAGACACGGGGATTGCAAAGCCGATGCCCATGCTGCCGCCCGAGCGCGAGTAGATGGCCGTGTTGATGCCCATGAGGTTGCCATTTACATCCACCAGCGCGCCGCCCGAGTTGCCAGGGTTGATGGCCGCATCGGTCTGGATGAAGTTCTCGAAGGTGTTGATCCCGAGCTGTGTGCGGCCCAGCGCGCTCACGATGCCGCTGGTCACCGTCTGGCCCACGCCAAACGGGTTGCCTATGGCCAGCACCTGGTCGCCCACGGCGAGTACGTCCGAGTTGCCCAGCACGATGACGGGCAGCTTGTCGAGTTCGATCTTGAGGATGGCCAGGTCGGTGTCGGGGTCGGTGCCGATCACGCGGGCGCGGGCGCGGCGGCTGTCGGTCAGCGTCACTTCGATCTCGTCGGCGCCTTCCACTACGTGGTTGTTGGTCAGGATGTAGCCGTCGGGGCTCACGATCACCCCGCTGCCCAGCCCGGCCTGCGCCTGGGCACCCTGGTCGCCAAAGAAGAACTGGAACCAGGGGTCGTTGCTGCGCGGATGGCGCACGGCTTTGCTGGTGTTGATGCTGACCACCGCCGGCGCCGCCTGGCGCGCCGCAGCGCTGAAGCTGCCCGCCGCAGGTTGCGCATTGGCCGGGGCAGGGGGTGCTTCGAGCAGCGCAATGCCCGCGCCGGAGCGTGTGGTGGCGCCCCGGCCCAGCCAGCTCGGCTGCAGGGTGGCGACAACGAAGTAGGCCGCAACGAACACCGTGACGGCCTGCGAGAACAACAGCCAGATGCGTTTCATGAAATTCTGTACAGGTGATGGGCTGGAGAAGGGGCGGCGGGCGGTGTGCATGCCACGGCTGCCTCCCGGAGAAAAGCATTGTCCCCCATGTGTGGGCGTGGGCCACGCGCGACAATAGCTGCATGAGCATTTCCCGCACCGAACTTTTGCAGGCGTTTGACAGCCTGCTGCAACCCGAGCGCTTCAAGGACTATGGCCCCAACGGCTTGCAGGTGGAGGGCAAGGCCGAGATCAGCCGCATCGTCAGCGGCGTGACGGCCAGCCGCGCCCTGATCGACGCGGCCATTGCTGCCCAAGCGGATGCCATCTTCGTGCACCATGGCCTGTTCTGGCGCGGGCAAGACGGCCGGGTGACGGGCTGGATGAAGCAGCGTTTGCAGTTGCTGCTCGCGCATGACATCAACCTGTTTGCCTACCACCTGCCGCTGGATGCCCACCCGGAACTGGGCAACAACGCCCAGCTAGGCCGGGTGCTGGGGCTCGTGGCCGACGCGCGGTTTGGCGAGAACGATCTGGGCTTTGCCGGGCCTGCCGCGTTTGCCGATGGGCAGGCCCTGGCCGACCATGTCGCGCAGGCCCTGGGCCGTCCCGTCACCTGGGTGCCGCCGGAAGGCGCTGCAGCGCAGCGGCCAGTCTGCCGCGTGGCCTGGTGCACAGGAGGCGCGCAGGGCTATTTCGAGGCGGCGATTGCGGCTGGGGCCGACGTGTTCATCACCGGCGAGATTTCCGAGCCCCAGGCACATCTGGCCCGCGAGATGGGGGTGGGTTTTATCGCCGCAGGGCACCACGCGACCGAGCGTTATGGGGCGCCTGCGGTGGCGGCGCAGGTTGCAGGGCGGTGGGGTCTGGGCCACCAATTCATCGAGATCGACAATCCTGCCTGATCGCTGGTAGCCTGGGTTTTTAGCTATAAAAATAATAGCTATTTGCGCTTATCAATAAAGCGTTAGGGTCACTTTTTATCTGAAATCAAACTTCCATGAAGCCTCTCGCCATTACCCAGGGTGATCCTGCCGGCATCGGCCCCGAAATCGTGGCCAAGGCCTTTCGCGATGCTTCGGCCGATATGCACGGCTGTTATGTGGTGGGCGATGTCGCCACCTTGCGGCGTGCGGCCCAGGCCATCGTGCGGCCCGGCGTGCCCATGGTACCCGTGGCACAGATTGCTGAGCCCGCCGACGTGCTGGACGTGCCGCCCCGCTGTGTTCCGGTGTTGCAGTTGCCAGGCATTCCTGGCCCGCAGCCCTGGGGGCAGGTTAGCGCCGCCGCTGGCCGTGCCGCCGCAGACAGCGTGGTCTGGGCCGTCCGCGCGGCGCTGCGGGGCGAGGTGGCGGGGCTGGTCACGGCGCCCTTGCACAAGGAGGCCTTGGCGGCAGCGGGCGTGGCATTTCCGGGCCACACTGAGCTGCTGCAGGCCGAGGCCGCCGCGCACCAGGGGGTATCGCTGGCGCAAATGCCCGTGCGCATGATGCTCGCCAGCGACGAGCTGCGCACGGTGCTGGTCAGCATCCACATGTCGCTGCGCGATGCCATTGCGGCGGTCACCACGGACAACGTCCTGCAGACGTTGCAAATCACGCACGCTGCCCTGGTGCGCAGCCTGGGGCGGGCGCCGCGCATCGCGGTGGCGGGGCTCAATCCCCACGCGGGCGAGGGCGGGCTGTTCGGTAGCGAGGAAGCCGAGGTAATTGCGCCGGCCATCGCCGCTGCGCGCGCGCAGGGGCTGGATGTGCAGGGCCCCTTCGCTCCTGACACGGTGTTCATGCGCGCGCGCAGTACGCCCCATCGCGCTGGAGAGTTCGACGTGGTCATTGCCATGTACCACGACCAGGGGCTTATCCCGGTGAAGTACCTCGGGGTGGACAAGGGGGTGAACGTGACCCTGGGCTTGCCCCTGGTGCGCACCAGCCCCGACCACGGCACCGCGTTTGACATAGCGGGGCAGGGTATTGCCGATGCTGCAAGCCTCATCGAGGCCGTGCGCATGGCGCGGACCCTTTGTGGATGAAACAGTCCCATGGCGCTGTGGCTAAGCGCAAAAACAAAAAACTATCAATTCGATAGCGGATTGTTGAGGGGTGGGGCTTCAAACTGGCGCGCCCCGAGCCAGCAGCAACCGCGCATGGGCCACTCCGCCCCGCTGGCGGCGTCCCCCTTCAGGGGGAAGGCGCGTAGCGACTCAAAGGGGCGTTATTTTTTCAAGCTATCTCTGATCTCGCGCAACAGGACGATGTCTTCGGCGGGCGCGGCTGGGGCTTCGGGGGCTGGCGCAGGGGCTTCGCGCTTGAGGCGATTGATCTGTTTGATCATCATGAAGATGATGAACGCCAGAATGATGAAGTTGACGGCCACGGTCAGGAAGTTGCCATAGGCAAACACCGGCACGCCCGCCTTCTTGAGGGCATCGAGCGTCATGGCCGTGCCCGGTGGCACGGACCCCAGCACCACGAAGAGGTTGGAAAAGTCGAGTTTGCCGAACACCAGCCCCACCACCGGCATGATCAGGTCGGACACGACCGAATCCACAATCTTGCCGAACGCCCCTCCAATGATCACGCCGACGGCAAGGTCGATCACATTGCCCTTGACCGCAAACTCCCTGAACTCCTGCATCATCCCCATGGTGTGCTCCTTGTTTGAATGGTGATGCCGGAGTATTGCCCGGCGCGGTGCCCTGTCAAGACAGTCACCCACTTTGAAATAACCATTTTCACTCCGCTACAATTCGCGGTTGACCCAACAATAGCGATGTTTACCGAGGATCCCCATGAGTGACACACCAGTCGACACCAGTAAAAGGACGTGGCTGATTGCGTCCGGATGTGCCGGTGCCGCTGGCGGAGTGGCAGTTGCAGTGCCTTTCGTCAGTAGTTTTCAGCCTTCGGAAAAAGCCAGAGCGGCCGGTGCCGCTGTAGAGGTGGACATCTCCGCCCTTCAGCCCGGCGAAAAGCTGACCGTTGAATGGCGTGGCAAGCCCGTGTGGATCCTGAAGCGCACTCCCCAGCAGCTGGAGTCTCTCGCTCAGACGGAATCGCAGCTGGCCGATCCCAAGTCGGATCGCAAGACGTACCCCACCCCCGAGTACGCCAAGAACCAGCACCGTTCGATCAAGCCGGAAGTGTTTGTGGGCGTGGGCATCTGCACCCACCTGGGTTGCTCGCCCGGAGACAAGTTCCAGACCGGCCCACAGCCCTCGCTGCCAGACGACTGGCACGGTGGCTTCCTGTGCGCCTGCCACGGCTCCACGTTCGACGTGGCTGGCCGGGTCTTCAAAAACAAGCCGGCGCCTGACAACCTGGAAGTGCCGCCGCACATGTACCTGTCCGACACGCTGCTGTTGATCGGCGAAGACAAGAAGGCCTGAGGTAAATCGACATGGCTGAATTCAAGGAAATCTCCCCCAACGCCTCGGCAGGCGCCAAGGTCACGAACTGGTTCGAGAACCGCTTCCCGACCGCTTTTGACGCCTACAAGGTGCATATGTCGGAGTACTACGCTCCGAAGAACTTCAACTTCTGGTACATCTTCGGCTCGCTGGCCCTCGTTGTGCTGGTGATCCAGATCGTGACCGGCATCTTCCTGGTCATGCACTACAAGCCCGACGCCAGCCTGGCGTTTGCTTCGGTCGAGTACATCATGCGCGATGTGCCCTGGGGCTGGCTGATCCGCTACATGCACTCCACAGGCGCCTCAGCGTTCTTTGTGGTGGTGTACCTGCACATGTTCCGTGGCCTCATCTACGGCAGCTACCGCAAGCCGCGCGAACTGGTCTGGATCTTCGGCTGCGCCATCTTCCTGTGCCTGATGGCCGAGGCCTTCATGGGCTATCTGCTGCCCTGGGGCCAGATGTCGTACTGGGGCGCTCAGGTGATCGTGAACCTGTTTGCTGCCATTCCCTTCATCGGTCCTGATCTGGCCTTGCTGATCCGTGGCGACTTCGTGGTGGGCGATGCCACGCTGAACCGCTTCTTCAGCTTCCATGTGATCGCTGTCCCGTTGGTGCTGCTCGGCTTGGTGGTGGCCCACTTGCTGGCGTTGCACGACGTGGGTTCCAACAACCCCGACGGCGTGGAAATCAAGGGCCCCAAGGCGCCCAAGGATGCCAATGGCAAGCCGCTCGATGGCGTGCCTTTCCACCCCTACTACACGGTGCACGACATCTTCGCGCTGAGCATGTTCCTGATGGCGTTCACGGCCGTGGTGTTCTTTGCGCCTGAGTTTGGTGGCTACTTCCTGGAGTACAACAACTTCATCCCGGCCGATCCGCTGGTGACGCCGTTGCACATCGCGCCGGTCTGGTACTTCACACCGTTCTACTCGATGCTGCGTGCCATCACGACCGAGATGATGTACGTTCTGGTGCTGTGTGTGCTGGCGGGTGCTGCCTTTGGTGTGTTCAAGGCCAAGTTGCCCAGTTTCATCAAGGCCGGTATCGCCGGTGCCGCCGTCGTGGCGGCGGTGCTGATGCTGTCGATCGATGCCAAGTTCTGGGGTGTGGTGGTGATGGGTGGTGCCGTGATCATCCTGTTCTTCCTGCCCTGGTTGGACCACAGCCCGGTGAAGTCGATCCGCTACCGTCCCGACTGGCACAAGTACCTGTATGGCGTGTTCGTGATCATCTTCCTGATCCTGGGCTACCTGGGTGTGCAACCCCCTTCGCCCATTGGCGAACGTGTGTCGCAGGTGGGTACGCTGTTCTACTTTGGGTTCTTCCTGCTGATGCCCTGGTGGAGCCGTATTGGCGAGGCCAAGGCCGTGCCCGACCGCGTGACCTTTGTGGCGCACTGAGCAGGAGATAACAACAATGAAGAAAATCATCCTCACGTTGGTGGCCGCCCTGGGTCTGGCTGCTGGCTCTGCACTGGCTGCGGGCGGTGGCATTCCGCTGGACAAGGCCCCCGTCAAGACGAACGATTTGGCGTCGCTGCAAAATGGCGCCAAGGTTTTCGTCAACTATTGCCTGAATTGCCACTCTGCAGCGTTCATGCGGTTCAATCGCCTGAAAGACATCGGTTTGACCGATCAGCAGGTCAAGGACAATCTGCTGTTCACTACGGACAAGGTCGGCGAAACCATGAAGGCGGCGATTGATCCCAAGCAGGCCAAGGCCTGGTTTGGTGCCAATCCCCCCGATCTGACCGTGATCGCCCGTTCGCGTGCTGGCGCGGGTGGTTCGGGTGCGGATTACCTGTACACCTACCTGCGTACTTACTACCGCGACGAAACCAAGCCGACCGGCTGGAACAACCTCGTGTTCCCCAACGTGGGCATGCCCCACGTGTTGTGGGAGCTGCAGGGTGATCGCCGCCCAGTGTTTGAAGAGCACGAAAGCCATGGTCACAAGACCCAGGTTTTCAAGGGTTGGGAGCAGGTCAGGCCTGGTCTGATGACCCCGCTGCAGTACGACCAGACCGTGGGTGACCTGGTGAACTACATGCAGTGGATGGCAGAACCCGCGCAAAACACCCGCAAGCGCGTGGGTGTCTGGGTGCTGATTTTCTTGGGTGTGTTCACGGTGATTGCCTGGAGGCTCAACGCAGCCTTCTGGAAAGATGTGAAGTAACGCGCGCAGCAGTCATATCCATTGAAAGCACCCTTCGGGGTGCCTTGGTTTTTTTGCAGAGTGGGCGCTTTTGGCGTCCCACTCTTTTGATTTTTAGGAGCCTCCCACCATGATGGTGCTTTACTCGGGTACGACCTGTCCCTTCTCCCACCGCTGCCGTTTTGTCCTGTTCGAAAAGGGCATGGACTTTGAAATCCGTGATGTGGACCTGTACAACAAGCCCGAAGACATCAGCGTGATGAACCCCTACGGCCAGGTTCCCATTCTGGTCGAGCGCGATCTGATCCTGTACGAGTCGAACATCATCAACGAGTACATCGACGAGCGCTTCCCCCATCCCCAACTCATGCCTGGCGACCCTGTGGACCGTGCGCGCGTGCGCTTGTTCCTGCTCAACTTCGAGAAGGAATTGTTCGTGCATGTGAACATCCTGGAGTCGCGGGCTACCAAAGGGAACGAAAAGGCCCTGGAAAAGGCGCGTGCGCACATCCGTGACCGCCTGACGCAGCTGGCCCCTGTGTTCCTCAAGAACAAGTACATGCTGGGCGACAACTTCTCCATGCTCGACGTGGCCATTGCCCCGCTGCTGTGGCGCCTCGACTACTATGGCATCGACCTCAGCAAGAATGCAGCTCCGCTGCTCAAGTATGCAGAACGCATCTTCTCGCGCCCTGCGTACATCGAGGCGTTGACCCCATCCGAGAAGGTCATGCGCAAGTAACTTGCGGCCTGCCCCGTTCCCTATCCACAGCAGTTGCCTTTCACCTTCATGACCGCACAGGAATCCACGTCCACACGCCCGTACCTCATTCGTGCCTTGTACGAGTGGTGCACCGACAACGGGCTGACGCCTTATGTGGCGGTGCGTGTCGATGATTCGGTGCAGGTGCCTCGTGAATACGTGAAGGATGGTGAGATCGTCCTGAACATCAGTTTTGATGCGACGAGTGCCTTGCAACTGGGCAACGATTTCATCGAGTTCAAGGCCCGGTTTGGCGGCAAGCCGCGTGAGATCCTCGTGCCGGTGGGGCGGGTGATCGCCATTTATGCCCGTGAAAACGGGCAGGGTATGGCGTTTCCACCCCCGGTGGATGTGCTGGCTGGTGGTGCGGCTGCTGCCGGGGCCATCGCGCCCGTGCTGGCGGAAGCGGTGTCTTCCGAAGATGCTTCTGCTGCAAGTGGAGCGCAAACTTCCGAGGACCGCGTGGTGCAGCTGGTATCTGCGGATGACGGCAGGAAAGATGGTGACGAAGGGGGCGACGCGCCGCGACCACCTCCGGCTGCGGGTGGTGCTCGGCCATCGCTCAAGCGGGTGAAATAACCGCCTCTTGTTTTTTTGAGGCTGCTTTTTCCACGATAAAATGCAGCCTTCGCCGGTTTAGCTCAGTTGGTAGAGCACCCGCCTTGTAAGCGGTAGGTCGTCAGTTCGATTCCGACAACCGGCACCAGTTTTCTCCTGTTCCTCACCGCATTCCCTGATCCTGGCATTGACCGTCAGGTTTGAACTTTCAGGCGAATCGCGTTAACCTCCCACCCCCGGCTGCGCAAATGCGCCTGCAAAGCAGGCAGCAGTTGGCGTATTTTTGCCGCGGCGGCATTGCTTTTGACCAGCAGGCACCAGGAGTCTCCATCAATGGGGCCGGCCTGGATCGCTGGGCGCAGCGCCGCAGGAATCAGCATTTCAATGGCCTTGAGCCGATCACTGGAGTCGCGTGTCAGCGCTGTGAGCTTGGCCAGCGTGGGAGAGTCCTCGCTGGCTTGCTGCAGGGTGACGGCGTAGTGGCGGCGGTTCATGGTGTGCGTCTTCGGGCGTGGAGAATTCGTAGTGCATCTGATTATCACGGACGCCAGGCTGGCGCGTAGCCGGGCCATTCATTTGTCGGGCACCCGCCTGATCCTGGCAGGGCTATTGCTGTCGCTGTGCCTCATGCTGGTGGCTGCGACGCTGTACCACTGGGTGTTTCTCAAGGGCGCGCGTGAAGGCTGGCCGATTGTGGGGTCATTGGTACGGCTGGTCGTCAAGGACGAGTTTGCAGAGCGGGACCGTTTCATGCGTGCCAATCTGGATGCCATGGCCCGCCGCGTTGGCGAGATGCAGGCCCGCATGGTGCAGCTGGAATCCTTGGGCGACCGCGTGCTGGGCCTTGCAGGCATGGCGCCGGCCGATGTCCAGAAGTCCGATGGGCGTGGAGGGGTGTTGGTCAGTGCACGCAATCTCTCCATGGAGGAACTGCAATCCACCCTTGACGAGCTGGAGCGCCTGACCAACCAGCGTGTGGATTTGATGACCGTGCTCGAATCGCGCCTTTTTGATCAGCACATCCGCAAGAAGATGATTCCTACCCATGCACCTGTCACCGGACGGGTGCCGGGCTCGGCGTTTGGCTGGCGCGTAGACCCAATCACCGGCCAGTCGGCCTTGCACACGGGCCTGGATTTTCAGGCAGATACCGGAACACCGATCCTGGCAGCTGCGGGGGGTGTAGTCGTGACGCAGGAATACCATCCGGCTTACGGCAACATGATCGAGGTGGACCACGGCAACCAGCTGGTCACGCGCTACGCCCACGCATCGCGCACCTTGGTCAAGCAGGGCGACATCGTGCGCCGTGGCCAGAAGATTGCCGAAGTGGGAACCACAGGGCGTTCCACCGGTCCCCACCTTCACTTTGAGGTGCTGGTGCAAGGGGTTTTCCAGGACCCACAGAAGTTTCTCAGCGCTGGCGGCACGGCTGCGGGTGCGCAGGTTGCGGCGATCCAGCCGCACGCATCGCCCGGCCAGCCGGCCACACCTGCAGCAGGCAGGTAAAATCGCGGGTCCGGTGTTCACGGCCCGGGATTGCAGTGCTTGCAATCCCTGGTGATGGACCCACCTGAACTCAATTCATCTTAGGGATTTCGGTCGCTTGACGCGCTGCTTGCAGCGGGGCAGGCGGTCCTGTTCGCATGGCCACCAACTTCCTCACCAAACTATTCGGCAGCCGCAATGACCGGCTCCTCAAGCAGTACCGCAAGACGGTGACCCGCATCAATGCGATGGAGCCCGACTACGAGAAGCTGTCGGACGAGCAGCTCAAGGCCAAGACGCAGGAGTTCAAGGAGCGCGTGGCCAAGGGCGAATCGCTGGATGACATCCTGCCCGAAGCCTTTGCCGTGGTGCGCGAGGGCTCCAAGCGCATCATGAAGATGCGGCACTTTGATGTGCAGCTGCTGGGGGGCATGGCATTGCACTTTGGCAAGATCTCCGAAATGCGGACGGGCGAGGGCAAGACCCTCACCGCCACCTTGCCTGTGTACCTCAATGCCCTGTCGGGCAAGGGTGTACACGTGGTGACCGTGAACGACTACCTCGCCAACCGCGATGCGCAGTGGATGGGGCGGCTGTACAACTTCCTGGGCCTCACGGTGGGCATCAACCTGCCCAACATGCCGCGCGAGCAAAAGCAGGAAGCCTACCGCGCTGACATCACTTACGGTACCAACAACGAATACGGCTTTGACTACCTGCGCGACAACATGGTCTACGAAGCGCAGGACCGCGTGCAGCAAGGCCTGAACTTCGCCATCGTCGATGAGGTGGACTCGATCCTGATCGACGAAGCCCGCACACCGCTCATCATCAGCGGCCAGGCCGAAGACCATACGGCGATGTACATCGCCATGAACAAGGTGGTGCCCCTGCTGGTGCGCCAGGAAGGCGAAGCCGACCCGCGCACGGGTGAAGGCGTGACCAAGCCTGGCGACTTCACGCTCGACGAGAAGACGCACCAGGTGTTCCTGACAGAGCAGGGCCATGAGAGCGCTGAGCGCATCCTGGCCAGCCAGGGTCTGATTGCAGAGGGGGCCTCGGTGTACGACCCGGCCAACATCACGCTGATGCACCACTTGTATGCGGCGCTGCGTGCCAACCACCTGTATCACCGCGACCAGCACTATGTGGTGCAAAACGGTGAGATCGTGATCGTGGACGAGTTCACCGGCCGCCTGATGTCGGGTCGCCGCTGGAGCGAAGGCCTGCACCAGGCCGTGGAAGCCAAGGAAGGCGTGAACATCCAGGCCGAGAACCAGACGCTGGCCTCGATCACGTTCCAGAACTACTTCCGCCTGTACAACAAGCTCGCCGGCATGACCGGTACGGCCGATACGGAAGCCTACGAGTTCCAGGAAATCTACGGCCTGGAAACCGTGGTCATCCCGCCGAACCGCCCCAGCCGCCGCGACGACCAGCTGGACCGCGTTTACAAGACCACGCGCGAGAAGTACGAAGCCGCCATCAAGGACATCCGTGAATGCCACGAGCGCGGCCAGCCCGTTCTGGTGGGCACCACGTCGATCGAGAACTCTGAAATCATCGACCAGCTCCTGAACAAGGAAGGCCTGCCGCACCAGGTGCTGAACGCCAAGCAGCATGCACGGGAGGCGGACATCGTGGCCCAGGCAGGCCGTGCGGGCATGATCACCATCGCGACCAACATGGCCGGTCGCGGTACCGACATCGTGTTGGGCGGCAACATTGAAAAGGATGTGGCGGCCATCGAGGCCGACGAGTCCCTGTCTGAAACGGAGCGCGCTGCCAAGGTGGCGGCGTTGCGCGAGCAGTGGAAGATCGATCACGAGAAGGTCAAGGAACTGGGTGGCTTGCGCATCATTGCGACCGAGCGCCATGAGTCCCGCCGCATCGACAACCAGCTGCGCGGCCGCTCGGGCCGTCAGGGCGACCCGGGCTCGTCGCGTTTCTACCTGAGCCTGGACGATTCCCTGATGCGCATCTTCGCGGGCGACCGCGTCAAGGCCATCATGGACCGCCTGAAGATGCCCGATGGCGAAGCCATCGAAGCCGGCATCGTGACGCGAAGCATCGAGTCGGCCCAGCGCAAGGTGGAAGCCCGCAACTTCGACATCCGCAAACAGCTGCTGGAATACGACGATGTGTCCAACGACCAGCGCAAGGTGATCTACCAGCAGCGCAACGACATCCTGGATGTTGCCGACCTGTCGGACGTGATCGCTGCCATGCGCGAAGACTGCATGACCGATCTGGTGCGCCAGTATGTGCCCGCCGAATCGGTGGAAGAGCAGTGGGACCTCGCCGCGCTAGAGAAGGTGCTGGCTGAAGAATGGCAGGTGTCGATTGCCCTGCAGCAGGTGGTGCAGGGCGCCAGCGCCATCACCGACGATGAAATCCTGGAGAAGGTGCTGGCCGCTGCCCATGCCTCGTTTGACGCCAAGGTGGCGCAGGTTGGGCGCGAGAACTTCACGCAGTTCGAGCGCATGGTGCTGCTGCAGAGCTTCGACTCCAATTGGCGCGACCACCTCTCCGCACTGGACTATCTGCGCCAGGGCATTCACCTGCGTGGCTATGCGCAGAAGCAACCCAAGCAGGAATACAAGCGCGAGGCCTTCGAGCTGTTCCGCCAGCTGATCGACCAGGTCAAGAACGAAGTCACCAAGATCCTCATGACTGTGCAGGTGCAGTCGCAGGAGCAGCTGGACCAGGCCGCACAAGAGATGGAAAGCCGCGGCGAAAGCATTGCCAACGTGACCTATACCGCGCCGACCGAAACGGGCGAGGTCGAAACCACGGTGGATGCGCAGGCGCAGGACTTGGCGCTGCCGGAGGGCATGCGTGTGGGCCGCAACGATCCTTGCCCTTGTGGCAGCGGCAAGAAGTACAAGCAGTGCCACGGCAAGCTCGCCTGATTTCCTGATCCACACAACACGGGCTTCGGCCCGTGTTTTCATTGGCGTGCCACGGTTTTCCGGATAATCGGCCGCAGTTTTTCAGAAGGACCCCCATGCCCGTCAATCTCGTTGCCCCCGTTGCCGCTGATCTGCACCCGATTGCTGGAGTGCGCATTGGCGTTGCCGAAGCCGGTGTGCGCAAAGCCAACCGCAAGGATCTCACCGTGTTCCTGCTGGATGAGGGTGCCAGCGTGGCGGGCGTGTTCACGCAGAACCGTTTTTGCGCGGCGCCGGTGCAGATCAGCCGCGATCACCTTGCCAGCGGGCAGCCCATCCGCGCCATGCTGATCAACACCGGCAATGCCAACGCTGGCACGGGCGCTGATGGCCTGGCGCGTGCGCGCGCCACGTGCGTTGCCCTCGCGCGCCAGCTCAGCGTAGCGCCCGAGCAGATCCTGCCGTTTTCCACCGGCGTGATCATGGAGCCGCTGCCCAACGACCGCATCGAGGCAGGCCTGCCCGCCGCCATTGCCGACGCGCAGCCGGGCCACTGGGCGCGCGCCGCAGAAGGCATCATGACCACGGACACCTTGCCAAAGGCCTTCTCTGCCCAAGTGAAGGTTGGTGGTGCCACCGTGTCCATCACCGGCATCAGCAAGGGCGCGGGCATGATCCGGCCCAACATGGCCACCATGCTCGGCTTCATGGCCACGGACGCTTGCGTGGCCCCTGCCGTCATGCAGCAGCTGGCTCGCGAACTGGCCGACGGCTCGTTCAACCGCGTCACCATCGATGGCGACACCTCCACCAACGATTCATTTGTGGTGGTGGCGACCAACCAGGCCGCGCATGCGCCCATCACTTCTCTGGCAAGCGCCGAGGGCCAGGCCCTCAAGGCCGCAATGCTGGCGGTATCGCAAAAGCTCGCCCAGGCCATTGTGCGCGACGGCGAAGGCGCTACCAAGTTCATCACCGTGCAGGTGGAAGGTGGCAAGACCGGCGAAGAGTGCCGCAAGGTGGCGTACGCCATCGCCCATTCGCCGTTGGTAAAAACCGCGTTCTATGCCAGCGACCCAAACCTGGGCCGCATCCTCGCGGCCGTGGGCTACGCGGGCATTGACGACCTCGACCAGACCGGTATCGATCTGTACCTGGACGACGTACACGTGGCCATTCAGGGCGGACGCAACCCCGCCTACCGCGAGGAAGACGGCCAGCGCGTGATGAAGCAAAGCGAGATCACGGTGCGCGTGCTGCTGGGTCGGGGCGAGGCCTCCGACACGGTGTGGACCTGCGATTTCAGCCACGAATACATCACCATCAATGCGGACTATCGTTCGTAAAGAATGCTCCTGTTTTGATAGCTTTTGGCGCTTGATAGATAGGCGCTAGGCCCGAAATGAATCAAAAATTTGAACATCTGATCGAGCGGGCCGAGCAGCTGATCGCCCGCATCGAGTCTGTGCTGCCCCAGCCCCTGGGAGCGCCGGACTGGTCTTTGTCCATCGCCTGGCGTTACCGCAAGCGCAGCAGTGGCCACGGCACCCTGGAGCCCGTGCGCCATGTGGCTGCGATGCAGCTGGCGGATCTCAAAGAGATCGACGGGCAAAAGGAAAAGATTCAGCGCAATACCGAGCAGTTTGTGTTGGGCAAGCCCGCCAACAACGTGCTGCTGACCGGTGCGCGTGGAACCGGCAAGTCGTCGCTCATCAAGGCCTGCCTGAATGCGTACGCCGGACAGGGCCTGCGCCTGATCGAGGTGGACAAGGCGGATCTGGTCGACCTGCCGGATATCGTGGATGTGGTGGCCGACCGGCCCGAGAAATTCATCATCTTTTGCGATGACCTGAGCTTTGAAGACGGCGAGCCAGGCTACAAGGCGCTCAAGTCGATCCTGGATGGATCGGTGGCCGCCGCCACGCCCAATGTGCTGATCTACGCCACCAGCAACCGGCGCCACCTGTTGCCCGAATACATGGCTGAAAACCTCACGTACACCCACACCGCTGATGGCGAAGTGCACCCCGGTGAAGTGGTGGAGGAGAAGATTTCGCTGTCAGAGCGGTTTGGCCTGTGGGTGAGCTTCTACCCCTTCAGCCAGGAGGAGTACCTGACCATCGTCGCCCAGTGGCTGGCCTCCTTCGGGGTCTCTGGCGCCGCGATTGCTGCGGCCCGGCCCGAGGCGCTGGTCTGGGCGCTGGAGCGCGGCTCGCGCAGTGGCCGCGTGGCCTACCAGTTTGCGCGTGACTATGCGGGGCGCCACGATGGTTGATTCTGTTGCCAAATCCGCTGCTGCGCCTGCAACACCGGCCGCGACCACGGCGCGCAAGCACACCGAGGTGGCTGTTGGTATCCTCTTGCGGGCCGATGGCGCGATGTTGCTCTCCACACGCCCGCCGGGAAAGCCTTATGCCGGGTATTGGGAGTTTCCGGGCGGCAAGGTCGAAGCGGGCGAAACTGTGGAGCAGGCGCTGCGCAGAGAGCTGGTGGAAGAGCTGGGTGTGACCATCGGCGCTGCCAGTGTCTGGAAAGTCACGGAACACGACTACCCACATGCCCTGGTGCGCTTGCACTGGTGCAAGGTCTGGGAATGGTCGGGCGAGTTCGAAATGCGCGAAGGGCAGACCATGGCGTGGCAGCAGATGCCACTGACGGTGTCACCCGTGTTGCCCGGTGCCTACCCGGTGCTGCAGTGGCTCGCTGAAGAGCGTGGCCTGGAATATTCGCCGGAGTGATTTTTGTTTGCTGCTGAATTGATAGCTGCTAGCGCTTCACTGGTAAGCGCTAGAGCCCAATTTCGCTTGAAATCCTGGGCAATTCCCAGTCGAGGTCAGTGCTGCAGGCGAGGATCGCCATAAGTTTCGTCGGCGGGTGGAGCCTCTGCAGGCATGCGGAAGTCCTCGCTGGCCCAGGCGCCGAGGTCGATCTGCTTGCACCGCTCGCTGCAGAATGGGCGGTACACGTTGGCGGGGCTGTAGACACTGTCACCGCCACAACTGGGGCAGGTGACGATGCGTGCTCGTGGTTGGGTGTGCGTAGAGTTGGCCATGCTCGTCGTCGTTCTCAATGTCCTTGCCTGCTGCCTATCTGGCGCCGCAGCTTACGCGCACAGGGTCAGCTCGAAGGCCGCATCTTCATTGCTGGCATGCAGGCGCCCATCACTTTCCAGGCGCATGAGCCGCACCGAGACGATCAGGCGGTTGCCGCTGATCTCGGGAATCAGGTTCAGGGCCGGGTCAATGCGCAGACGCAGCAACTGGAATGTACGGCCCTGCGGCAGGTTCTGCTGAAATTGACCGCGCTCTGCTGCCACCTTCTGGGGAACGCCAGAGTCGCGCAGCAGCTTGAGCAACACATAAATGGATTCGGCCAGCGGGGCCAGGGTCGATGCCCACTCTTCGAGGGCCTGCTGGCGCACACCTGGTTCATGGTGCTGCCACGCGTAATACGCAGGCAAATCGAACCCGCAGGTGCCACCGGGAATGCCCACCCGGCTGCGGATGCTCATCAGCCAGTCGTTTTCGGTGAGCAAGTGTCCGGACTTGCCTGATTGGGTGTTGAGAGCTGTGAAACAACGGTCGAGCTGGGCAATGACTGCGTCAAGGGCCGCTTCGGAGATCGAGGGATTGCCACGGTAGCTATCGAGCTGGTGCTTGTGCTTCTCGATGTCCTTGAGCACATCCGACTTGAGGTCGGCCCGTGCCGCCACATCCATGATTTCGAAGATGGTTACCAGCGCAAAGTGGTGGTCGAGCGCGTGGGAGCGGGGAATCAGTTCTCCCAACCGGCGGAACAACTGCTCAAGCCGCAGATAGGTTCTGAGACGCTCGTTAAAGGGATATTCGTAAAGGATCACGCTGGCGGGTTCCTGGGGGCTCAGGGAGTATTCTGACGCCGGTGGCGCACGGCATGGGGTGAAAGCACAAACGGTTTCGTTCGCATCATAGCCCGAACAGCGTGGCCACTTGCTGGGTCTGCAGGCGCAGGTCCTCTAGCGAGCAATCCCTGTCGTTGGCAATCACGGCATCTGCCACGGCGCGGCGCGCCGTGCGGCTTGCCTGCGAGGCGATGATGCCTTGCACCACCTCTCGCGCCAGGCCGCTGCGTTGCATGACCCGCTGGATCTGAGTTTCTTCAGAGCAATCCACCACCACGACCGCATCGAGCCTGCGGGCCCACCGGCCGGATTCCGCCAGCAACGGGATGTCAAACACGATCAGGGCATGGCCTTGGTCCGCAGCCTGCTGGGCCTTCGCGTTGCTATGCAGGGTAACCAGAGGGTGCACGATCCCTTCGAGTTGGGCGCGTGCCTCGGGGTGGCTGAAGACCAGAGCCCGCATTCGCGCGCGGTCCAGTGCGCCGGACGCATCCACGAAGTCTGCCCCGAAAGTGGCGCTGATTGCGTCCATGGCCGCTCCGTGCGGGCCTGTCACGTCGCGAGCCAGCTGGTCTGCATCGATCAGGCTGCCTCCCAGCGCGGCGAACATGCTGCCCACCGTGCTCTTTCCGCTGCCAATGCCCCCGGTCAAGCCAAGGCGCAAGGGGCGCCTGCGCGGATTCATCGTTTATAGGCCCAGAAGGTTCAAGACAGCGTTAAGGATTGCGTTGGGGCCAAACACCATAGCGGTAAAACCAGCGCCGACCAGGAAGGGGCCGAAAGGGATGTAGCCGCCTTCACGCAGGCTGCTGAAGACTTTCATCCCGATACCGATGACGGCACCGATGACTGAGGACATCAGGATGATGGGGATCAGTGCCTGCCAGCCGAACCAAGCACCCAGTGCGGCAAACAGCTTGAAATCCCCATAGCCCATGCCTTCCTTGCCCGTGGCGAGCTTGAATCCCCAGTAAACCAGCCAGAGCGAAAGATACCCCGCTGCCGCGCCGAGCACAGAGGCATACAAGGGCACGTCAATCCACTGCAGCGCGGAAGCGAGCAGGCCAGCCCACAGCAACGGCAAAGTGATGTCGTCCGGGAGCAGCGTCGTGTCCCAGTCGATGAACGCCAAGGCGACCAAGGCTGCCGAGAACCCGCACCAGACGAGCCCCGTGGGCGTCATCCCCCAGCGCTGGATGCACAGGAAGAAAAGGGCCCCCGTCGCCATCTCGATCAAGGGATAGCGTACCGAGATCCGCGCCTTGCACGCGGAGCAGCGCCCGCGCAGAAAAAGGTAGCTCAAAACAGGGATGTTCTCGTACCACTGGACCATGTGCCCACACGAGGGGCAGCGGGAACGGGGAACCATGAGGTTGAACCGATCCTGTTCAGGAGGTGCGGCACCGGCATCTCCTTGCGCGCTCTGCGCCTGCGCTGCCCGAATTTCCTCAGCCCACTGGCGTTCCATGATTTTGGGAAGCCGATAGATGACCACATTGAGAAAACTACCGATCAGAAGTCCCAATATCCCGCCCAAACTTGCATTCCACCAAACGGGCATCTCCATTACACAACTTGGCCGAGTTTGAAGATTGGGAGGTACATGGAGACGACGATGCCGCCAATCAGCGTACCCAGGAACACGATGATGATGGGCTCCATCAGACTGGACAAGCCAGCCACCATTTCGTCCACTTCTGCCTCATAGAAATCCGCAGCTTTGCCCAGCATGTGGTCAATGGAACCTGATTCTTCCCCGATGGCGCACATCTGAAGGACCATGGAGGGAAAAATATTTGCGTTGCCCATGGCTGCGGTCAGGCTGGTACCGGTAGAGACTTCCTGCTGGATTTTTTCGGTTGCCATGGAATACACCGAATTGCCCGAAGCGCCACCGACGGAGTCCAGAGCTTCAACCAGTGGCACCCCTGCCGCAAACATCGTGGACAGAGTACGTGTCCAGCGCGCAACGCAGGATTTATCGATCAAAGCCCCAAAAATTGGAATCTTCAATAGCACGCGGTCCATGAACATCTGCATCTTTTCATTTCTTTTCCATGCTTGCATGAAGAAGTAAAATCCTCCGCCAATTCCGCCAAATATCAACCACCACCATTTTACAAAAATCTCACTAATTGCCATTACGAACAGGGTGGGGGCAGGTAAATCAGCACCGAAGGATGAAAAAACCTCTTTGAATGCAGGGATTACAAAAATCATAATCACTGCAACGACTACAAAAGCCACAATGACTACAGATATTGGGTACATCAAAGCAGATCTAATTTTCGACTTGATGGCTTCCGTTTTTTCCATATAGGTGGCCAAACGGTCCAGCAGGGCTTCCAAAATACCGGCGGCTTCGCCTGCTTCCACAAGGTTGCAGTAAAGACTATCGAAATACATGGGATGCTTGCGGAATGCAGCATTCAAGGAAGTCCCTGTTTCGACATCGGAGCGGATGTCGTTGAGTAGTTTGGTAACACTTGCGTTGGTATTCCCTCGTCCCACAATATCAAACGATTGCAGAAGTGGAACGCCTGCTTTCATCATTGTGGCAAGCTGACGTGTGAACAATGCGATGTCTTTGGGTTTGATCTTCTTGCCAGAGCGCATCCGGCGTTTCTTGATCTTTGTGGGAAAAACGCCCTGGCGGCGGAGCGTGGCTTGCACCTGGTTCTCACCAGACGCACGCACCTCGCCCCGCACTACCTTGCCGTGGCGATCTTTGCCTTCCCATTCAAAAACAAAATCCTTGATATCCCGTGATGCAGCGGTTGCCATGCTGGACCCTCTAGTCGTTATTCGTTGGTGACGGCAAGCACTTCTTCCAGTGAAGTGAAGCCCAGTCTTGCCTTGTGTAGGCCGGATTCGCGAAGTGAGCGCACGCCTTCTGCTCTCGCCTGTTCGGCGATTTCAAGTGCACTTCCGTCGCGCAGGATGATACGTTGAATGTCCTCAGAGATCGGCATGACTTGGTAGATGCCGACCCGTCCCTTGTATCCGTTGTTGCAAGCGGAGCAGCCTACGGGGCGGTACGTGACCCAGCTTCCATCAATTTCTTCTTCTTTGTACCCTGCTTCGAGCAGCGATTCATGGGGTATATCGGCCGGCGCTTTGCAGACGGGACACAACCTGCGTGCCAAGCGCTGCGCTGTGATGAGAATAACGCTGGAAGCAATGTTGAACGGGGCGATCCCCATATTGCGCATGCGCGTCAAAGTGGTGGGGGCATCATTGGTGTGAAGCGTTGACAACACCAAATGCCCCGTTTGTGCTGCCTTGATGGAAATGTCCGCAGTTTCCAGATCACGGATTTCGCCGACCATGATAATGTCGGGATCTTGCCGCAGAAAGGACTTGAGGGCTACCGCAAAGGTTAGTCCAGCCTTTTCATTCACATTGACCTGGTTAACGCCTGGAAGATTGATTTCGGATGGGTCTTCCGCTGTGGCAATATTGACACCTGGCTTGTTGAGAAGATTCAAGCAGGTATAAAGGGAAACGGTTTTGCCGGAGCCTGTGGGGCCCGTGACCAAAATCATTCCATAGGGGCGCCCAATGGCCTCAAGCAGGCGCTCTTTCTCCTGGGGTTCATAGCCCAATGCGTCAATACCCAGCTTGGCGCTGCTGGGGTCCAGAATACGGATAACAATCTTTTCCCCAAACAAGGTCGGGAGGGTGCTGACCCGGAAATCAATGACTCTGTCCGGGCCCACCTTGAGTTTCATGCGCCCGTCTTGCGGTACCCGCTTTTCAGAAATGTCCAGGCGAGAAATCACCTTGATGCGAGATGCCAGTTTGTCCTTGATGGCTATTGGTGGGGACGCGATTTCTCGCAATTCACCATCAATCCGAAATCTCACGCGGTATTGATGCTCATAAGGTTCAAAATGCAAATCCGACGCACGCATATTGAATGCGTCCAGCAGCATTTTGTGCAAGAATTTGACGATGGGAGCATCTTCTACATCAGTAGCCCCGGTATCGTTGTTGTCTGGTGCCTCTTCGATGGGCGCGTCGTCAAATTCAAAATCACCACCACCACCCGTCAGCGTTTCCAAAGACTCACTGGCCGATTTGGTGGTGGTTTCTACCAGGCGGCTGAGCTTGTCGTACTCCGCAATAATCCAGTCCACCCCCATCTGGGTGGTGAATTTTATTTTTTCAGCTGCTTCCTGGTCCGTAGGGTCTGCAGTCGCAACAATCAGCCGATTATTCCGTTTGCTGAGCACAACAACCCGATATGCTTGGCATATCTTGCCGTCGAGCAGTTCTTTCGGAAGCCGTAACGGATCAATCGCATCCAGATCGAGTAAGGGTGCGCCAAATACAGCCGACACGGTATGGGCCAAGTCGGCAGCTGACACCGCGCCAGAACCGGTCAGTTCGGCAATAAAGCTGGTCCGGCTAGTTTGTGATTTTTTGTAAATGTCCTCTGCTGCCTTTTGGGTCAGCTTGCCAGCAGACATCAGGGCCCTGCCCAATCCGGGGAGGGCCACTGCGGAGGCTTCTTTGGGGGCAGTATCGACAGCGGCCATGTAACCGGAAATATGTTAGGTGTGGAAAAGAAACCATCCTATCATCACCGATCATCTGAAGGCTGTACAGAGATTCGAGATTGGCAACAGCGCCACAAAAAGGGTGCTATTGCTGAAAATGCACTGGTATTTATGGTCGGGGTGAGAGGATTCGAACCTCCGGCCTCTACGTCCCGAACGTAGCGCTCTACCAGGCTAAGCTACACCCCGTGTGCCACGATTGCGCTCAGAAGCTGATGCAATGGGCAATTCAGTTGCGTCTTGTAAGCAACTGTGCAGCCAATTCTAGCAAAGCTGCTGAATATGCGTTGGTTGGTAATTGCTCTGCAGCCGCCATGGCCCGGCGGGCCTCGCCAAAGGCGGCGGCCCGTGTGACTTCCAGTGCGCCGGTCTCGCGGACGATTTGCACGATGTCTGTCAGTTGTTCGGTCGAGCCTTGTTCAATGGCTTGGCGCACGACCTGCGCCTGAATTTCGGTGCCGCGCTCCATGGCTGCGATGAGGGGGAGTGTGGACTTGCCTTCGCGCAGATCGTCCCCCAGGTTTTTCCCCATCTCAGTCGCATCCCCGTCGTAGTCGAGGACGTCGTCAATGATCTGGAAAGCGGTGCCCAACGCTTGTCCGTAGGTTGCGCAAGCTTCCTCAATTTCAGGCGAGCTCTCGGCGAGTACTGCGCCGAGGCGTGCGCTGGCTTCAAACAGTTTGGCGGTTTTAGAGCGAATGACGCGCAGGTAGCCCGCTTCGTCGAGCGATGCGTCGTGCATGTTCATCAGCTGCAACACCTCACCCTCGGCGATCACGTTGGTGGCCTCCGAGAGTATTTCCATGATCCGCATGCTGCCTGCCTCGACCATCATCTGGAAGGAGCGGGTGTGCAGAAAATCGCCAACAAGCACGCTGGCGGGGTTGCCAAAGGTTTCGTTCGCCGTGGGGCGGCCTCTGCGCAGGGTGGATGCGTCCACGACATCGTCGTGCAGCAGTGTGGCGGTGTGGATCAGTTCCACAACGGCCGCGAGGCTGTGCCGATGTGCGCCCCGATACCCCAGGGCGCCGCAGACCATCAGCAGCAGTGCCGGTCGCAGGCGTTTTCCGCCAGCGGCAATGATGTACTGCGATATCTGGGCCACCAGAGGGACGCTGGACGTCAGGCGCTGACCAATGACCTTGTCGACCTCGTGCATGTCTTGTGCAACGAGCAAGAGAGGGGATGCTGCGGGGGCGGTGTGGTCAGTCAAGATGGTGGTCACAGAAAGAGACCGGATTATAGGAAGCCCCGGAGGCGCTTCGTTGCGACCATCGAGGCGGCGGTGCTGTCGCTGAAAGCGGGGGGTGGTGTGGTGTATTGCAATGCGCTATACTCTTGGGCTCTGCGGAAATTCGTCTGCAGAACTCATATCAAGAGGTCAACATGTACGCGGTCATAAAAACCGGCGGCAAGCAGTATCGCGTTGCTTCCGGCGAAAAAATTAAAGTAGAACAGATTGCTGCGGACGTAGGCCAGGAAATTGTGATCGACCAGGTTCTGGCTGTCGGCAACGGCGCTGAACTGAAGGTTGGTACGCCCCTGGTGTCCGGCGCAACCGTGAAAGCCACTGTCGTGGCCCACGGCAAGCACGACAAAGTGCACATCTTCAAGATGCGCCGTCGCAAGCACTATCAAAAACGCCAAGGCCATCGCCAGCAGTTCACCGAGCTGCAAATCGGTGCGATTGCTGCTTAATCGAAGGAGCTAGTCATGGCACAGAAAAAAGGCGGCGGCTCTACGCGAAACGGACGTGACTCCAAGCCAAAGATGCTGGGTGTCAAGGCGTTCGGTGGTGAACTGATCAGCGCTGGCTCGATCATCGTGCGCCAGCGTGGCACACGTTTCCACCCCGGCAACAATGTCGGCGTGGGCAAGGACCACACCTTGTTCGCACTGGTGGACGGCCACGTGTCGTTCGGTACCAAGGGTGCGTTGTCCAAGTCCACGGTCAATGTGACTCCTGCCTGAGGTTCATTCCTCTGGTAGCCATCGAAGCCCCGCTTTGCCGGGGCTTTGTTGTTTGGTCTGTACGATGGCGCTCAAGTCGTCGGCAGACGGCGCCTGCAAGGCGTTCCGCAGTTCCGACAGAATCAGGCAGTCTGCTGCCGGTGCTGCGCCCTTTTGTAAACTGGATATCCCATGAAGTTCGTCGATGAAGCCTTTATTGACATTGCCGCCGGTGATGGTGGCAATGGCTGCGTGTCTTTTCGGCACGAAAAGTACAAGGAATTCGGCGGTCCCAACGGTGGGGATGGTGGTCGCGGTGGGCATGTGTTTGCCGTGGCTGATCCGAACCTGAACACCCTGGTGGACTTTCGCTATTCGCGCAGGCACGAGGCCAAGCGGGGCGAGCATGGCATGGGATCGGATATGTTTGGTGCGGCTGGTGCCGACATCACCCTCAAGATGCCGGTCGGCACCATCATCACAGACGCCGAAACGGGCGAGGTGCTCTACGAGCTGCTGAACCCGGGCGAGGTCATCACCATTGCAAAGGGTGGTGATGGCGGCTTTGGCAATATGCGCTTCAAGAGCGCTATCAACCGGGCCCCGCGCCAGAAGACACCTGGCTGGCCTGGCGAGAAGAAGAACCTGAAGCTGGAGTTGAAGGTGCTGGCCGATGTGGGCCTGCTGGGCATGCCCAATGCGGGTAAGTCCACCTTCATCACGGCGGTGTCCAACGCCCGCCCCAAGATTGCAGACTACCCCTTTACGACGCTGCATCCCAACTTGGGTGTGGTTCGCGTGGGGCCGGAGCAGAGTTTTGTGGTGGCTGATATTCCCGGTCTCATCGAAGGCGCTTCGGAAGGTGCGGGCCTCGGGCACCAGTTTCTGCGCCATCTGCAGCGCACCCGCCTGCTGCTGCACATTGTGGATCTGGCGCCTTTCGACGATGCGGTGGACCCGGTGGCTCAGGCCAAAGCCATCGTCAACGAGCTCAAGAAGTATGACCAGCAGCTGTACAACAAGCCGCGCTGGCTGGTGCTGAACAAGCTGGACATGGTGCCCACCGAAGAGCGGGAGGCCCGTGTGAAGGATTTCGTCAAGCGCTTCAAGTGGAAGGGGCCGGTGTTTGAGATTTCTGCCCTGACGCGTGAAGGCTGCGAGCCGCTGATCCATGCCATCTTCCGCCATGTGCAGTCCGAACAGCGGGTGGAGAACGAGCCAGTGGAAATTGATCCACGTTTTGCAGGGGATGCGCCAGCCTGATTTGCAGTCACGGTCTGCGTTCTCATTTGCTATATTAATAATAGCTATTGGCGCTTTTTGGATAAGCGCTAGCGGCCAAAAAAACTTAAAAAATGGTTTCCAGCGTATTGCGTGACGCCCGCCGCATCGTGGTCAAGGTGGGCTCCAGTCTTGTGACCAACGAGGGCCGTGGCCTCGACGAAACCGCCATTGGCGAGTGGAGTCGTCAGCTGGCGGCTCTGGTGCGTGGCGATGGCGGGCTGCCGCGCGAGGTTGTGATGGTGTCCAGTGGCGCCATTGCCGAAGGCATGAAGCGCCTGGGCTGGACCACGCGGCCGAACGAAGTTCACGAGCTGCAGGCCGCCGCTGCCGTTGGGCAGATGGGGCTGGCGCAGATGTACGAAACCAAGCTGCGCGAGCAAGGCATGGGCAGCGCGCAGGTGTTGCTCACGCATGCGGACCTTGCCGACCGCGAGCGCTACCTGAATGCGCGCTCGACCCTGCTGACGCTCTTGCGCCTGGGCGTGGTGCCGGTGATCAATGAGAACGACACCGTCGTCAACGACGAAATCAAGTTCGGCGACAACGACACCCTGGGCGCCCTGGTGGCGAACCTGGTCGAGGCCGACGCGCTGATCATCCTCACCGACCAGAAGGGCCTGTACACGGCCGACCCGCGCCGCGATGCGTCCGCGCAGTTTGTGCACGAAGCCAAGGCCGGCGACCCAGCGCTGGAGGCCATGGCCGGTGGTGCGGGTTCCAGCATTGGCAAGGGCGGCATGATCACCAAGATCCTCGCGGCCAAGCGTGCTGCTGGTTCTGGCGCCTCCACGGTCATTGCCTGGGGGCGCGAATCCGATGTGCTGGTTCGCCTCGTTCAAGGGGAGGCGCTGGGTACGCTCCTTGTGGCCCAGACGCAAAAAAAGCAAGCCCGCAAACAGTGGATGGCCGATCACCTGCAATTGCGCGGCTCGGTGGTGGTGGACGCGGGGGCGGCCACCAAGGTGCGTGATGAAGGCAAGAGCCTGCTGCCTATCGGTATGACGGCTGTGGAGGGTGACTTTTCGCGCGGCGACGTGATTGCCGTGCGCGACGCATCCGGCACCGAAATTGCCCGTGGCCTGGCCAACTATGCTGCGGCCGAGGCCAGAATGTTGTGCCGCAAGCCTTCGACCGAATTCGAAAAGCTGCTGGGTTACGTTGCCGAGCCAGAGATGGTGCATCGAGACAACATGGTGCTGGCCGCCAGCTGATGGCGAAAGCCAGCAGCCAACGTAGCTTCTCAAAGACACCATCAGTCCACCAACAAAAACGCCTGCGATTTGCAGGCGTTTTTCATGGGACTGGCGATCACCTCGCCAATGAATTAACGCGGCGTGGTGACCGCAGGCAGTCCGTCTAGCTCTCCGGGCACACTGTTCTGCGGATCCGGATCGAAACTGGCCCCCGGTGGAAGCTCCATGCCCGGATTGATCAGCATGGACCCCGTCCGAAACATGGTGCCCGCGTGTTCGCCCTCGCGCGTGCGCATGCCACTGCGCAGGTAGCGGTTGCGCTGCTCGTGGCGAGGCAGGAAGCGGGCCAGTTCCGTCAGCGCCATTTCATAGACGCCACGCTTGAATTCGACCACGACATCCAGCGGAACCCAGTAGTCGTTCCAGCGCCAGGCGTCGAATTCCGGATGGTTGGTGGCACGCAGGTTCAGGTCCCAGTCGTGTCCTACCAGTTGAAGCAGATACCAGATTTGTTTCTGGCCCTTGTAGTGTCCGCGTGCATCGCGGCGGATGTACCGGTCAGGCACCTCATAGCGCAACCAGTCCCGGGTGCGGGCCACCACGCGTACGTGGTTGGGCAATAAGCCCACTTCTTCATGCAGCTCACGGAACATGGCTTGCTCGGGAGTTTCTCCCCGGTCAATGCCACCCTGCGGAAACTGCCAGCTGTGGGTGCGTATACGCTTGCCCCAGAACACCTGGTTTTTCTGGTTGAGCAGGATGATGCCGACGTTCGGCCGAAAGCCGTCCCGGTCAAGCATAATCAAACCCCAAATTTTTAAACTGTGTCCATTATGCACGGCGCCTAGCGCGCAGCAAGTGGACGGCCCCGTTCTGCCTGCAATCGATTCCGATGAAAGCCTCCCAATTCTTTATTTCCACCCTCAAGGAAGCTCCGGCGGATGCCGAAGTGGTCAGCCACAAACTCATGACGCGGGCGGGGCTGATCAAGAAGCTGGGCGCTGGCATCTATAACTACATGCCCATGGGGCTGCGGGTGATCCGCAAGGTGGAAGCCATTGTGCGCGAGGAAATGAACCGTGCAGGCGCCGTGGAACTGACCATGCCTGTGGTGCAGCCCGCCGAGCTGTGGCAGGAAACGGGTCGCTTTGAAAAGATGGGTCCCGAGTTGCTTCGCATCCAGGACCGCCACGGGCGCGACTTCGTGGTGCAGCCTACCAGTGAAGAAGTGATCACTGACATCGCGCGCCAGGAGCTCAAGAGCTATAAGCAGCTGCCGAAGAACTTCTATCAGATCCAGACCAAGTTCCGCGACGAGCGCCGTCCGCGCTTCGGCCTGATGCGCGGACGCGAGTTCATCATGAAGGATGCTTACAGCTTCGACCGCGACCAAGCCTCGGCCAAGGCCAGCTACCAAATCATGGCGCAGGCTTACCGCCGCATTTTTGACCGCTTTGGCCTGACCTACCGCGCCGTGGCGGCCGACAGTGGTGCCATCGGTGGCGACCTCTCCGAAGAGTTCCAGGTGATCGCTGCCACGGGCGAAGACGCCATCGTCTACTGCCCACAGAGCGACTACGCCGCCAACATGGAAAAAGCCGAAGCGCTGGCCCCTGCCGGCCCACGCGGCGCAGCCACTCAGGCGTTGACCAATACGGCCACGCCTGGCAAAAGCACTTGCGCTGATGTGGCAGAACTGCTGGGAGTGCCTCTGAACACTACGGTCAAGTCGCTCGTGCTGGCCACAGACGAAACCAGCGAAGCCGGCGAAATTGTCAAGACCCAGGTCTGGCTGCTGCTGCTGCGCGGCGACCACGACATGAACGAGATCAAGGTGGGCAAGGTGCCGGGGCTGGCGGGTTTCCGTTTTGCCACGGTGGGTGAAATCGAAGACCATTTCGGCTGCAAGCCCGGTTACCTGGGCCCCATCGGCCTGAAGAAGCCTTTGAAGATCGTGGCCGACCGCGAAGTCGCCCTGATGGCTGACTGGATCTGCGGCGCCAATGAGGTGGACTTCCACATCACCGGCGTCAACTGGGGCCGCGACCTGCCCGAGCCCGACGCCGTGGCCGACCTGCGCAATGTGGTGGCGGGCGACCGCTCGCCCGACGGCAAGGGCGAGCTGGCGATTGAGCGCGGTATTGAAGTGGGTCATGTGTTCTACCTGGGCACCAAATACAGCAAGGACATGAACGCCACCTTCCTTGGTGACGACGGCAGGCCCGCATTTTTTGAAATGGGCTGCTACGGCATTGGCGTCACGCGCTTGCCCGCTGCGGCCATCGAGCAAAACCACGACGAGCGCGGCATCATCTGGCCCGACGCGATTGCCCCTTTCACCGTGGTGGTCTGCCCCGTGGGCATGGACCGCAGCGAAGCCGTCAAGGCCACGGCCGAGCAGCTCTATGCCGACCTGCTGGCTGCCGGCGTCGACGTGATCCTGGACGACCGGGGTGAGCGCCCCGGTGCCATGTTTGCCGACTGGGAACTGATCGGTGTGCCCCACCGCGTGACCATTGGCGACAAGAGCCTCAAAGACGGCGTGGTCGAGTACCAGCACCGCCGTGACCCTGTGGCCACCAAGGTGGCGGTGGCAGACATCCTGGCCCACGTGAAGGGCCGCATGGCGGTATGAACGCGGCGCGGCTGGTTTCTGCGGCGGGCAGAGCTCCCGATGATGGGGGCTGTGTATCCCGGCGCGTGTGCCTGACGGCGCTGTCGGCTCTGTCTGCACCTGTGGCTTGGCTGGCGGCGCCCTCGCTGGCCCATGCGGGCGGGCAGCTGGAAGAGCCCCTGATGGACTCTGTGCGCACCGCCCTCAGTTCGGCCATTGCCAACCAGGCACCGCCAGAGCCCCATTTTTTCACCACCGAAGCCCGCATTCACTACGTGCGCTGGCTCGCCGCCATGAGCGACCGCCTGCGCCGCCGCAAGCCCGAGTGGGAGGTCCGCCGCGACTTCCTGCAGACCGCCTGGTACGAGTCCAAGCGTGCCGGGCTGGATGTGTCCCTGGTGCTGGGCCTGATCCAGGTGGAGAGTGCGTTCCGCAAATACGCGGTGTCCAGCGTGGGCGCACGTGGTTACATGCAGGTCATGCCCTTCTGGACACGGGTGATTGGGGATGGTGACCCCGGCAAGTTGTTTCACATGCAGACCAATCTGCGCTTTGGTTGTGTGATCTTGCGGCACTACATCGACCGGGAGCGGGGCGACCTGTTCATGGCGCTGGGGCGCTATAACGGCAGCCGCGGGCGTTCACCGTATCCGGACGCCGTGTTTCGCGCACAGCGCAACTGGTTGTTCGCCGAGGGTTCACAGCTGCCCGCTGCCTAATTTGCTATTGTTTATATAGCTGCTTGCCCTTATCCATCAGGCGCTAAATGCCAATTTGGCTGATTGTCTGAAACTCTGCAAGCGGCAACAGGAGTCAGCTCCCGAAAAGCCGATGGAGCCCATTCGCCCGCAGGCCTAGGTCGAAGTTGGCGCAGCGCTGTCTGCTGGCGAGGCCTGGATGGTGTGGCCGGAACCTGCTGACTGGGCGGTACCGAGGCGAGACACCATGACCTGGTCGATGCGGTAGCTGTCCACGTCCAGCACCTCGAACTTGTAGCCACCCCAGCTCACGCTGTCCGTCCGGCGCGGAACGCGCCGCAGCATCACCATCAGGAACCCGGCCAGGGTTTCGTAGTCGCCCGCGTGGGGCAGCTCGTCCAGCGACAGTGCGCGCAGCACGTCCTCGACCGGTGTGACGCCGTCTATGAGCCACGAGTTTTCATCGCGCCGCACAATCTGCTCTTCATCCGCCGGGCCGACCAGGTCGCCCATCACGGTGCTCATCACGTCGTTCAGCGTGACCACGCCCACCACCAGGCTGTATTCGTTGACGATGACGGCAAAGTCTTCGTGCACCTGGCGGAACTGTTCCAGCACCTCCGACAGCGTGAGCCGGTCTGGGACGATCAGCACCTTGCGCACCAGACTGTCATCGGCCAGCGAAATGGGCTGGTTGTTCAGCACGCGCTGGAACAGGTCCTTGGCATCCACATAGCCCACCACATGGTCGATGTCCCCCTCGCACACGGGGTAGGTGGAGAAAGGCTCGGCAGCAATGCGCAGGCGGATCACGGAGTCCGGCTCGTCGCGCAAGAAGAAGGCCACACGGTCGCGCGGCGACATGGCGCTGGACACCATGCGCGTGTCCAGCTCGAACACATTCGTGATGACCTGCTGCTCGCGGGCGGCCAGCACGCCGGCACGCGCACCCGCTTCCATCATCGCCAGGATGTCGTCCGAGGTGATGCGGTCGTCCCGCAGCGACGACATACCCAGCACCCGGAACAGCGCATCCGCCCCCCGGCTGTAGAACCACACCACGGGGCGCAACAGCGCCATGCACCAGGCCATGGGCTGCGCCAGCCGCACCACCAGCCGCTCGGGTTCGGCCATGCCCAGGCGTTTTGGGAACAGGTCGGCAAACAGGATGAAAAGGGAGGTGATGACCAGGAACGAGGCGAGAAAGCCCGCCTTCTGCGCGGCTGATTCCGACAGCCACAGGCCGAACAGCGTGGTGAAGTGGGGGCTCAGCGCACCTTCGCCCACGATACCGCCCAGGATGGCCACGGCGTTCTGCCCCACCTGCACCACGGTGAAGTAGTCGCCCGGCTGCTCCTGCATGCGCAGCACCTGGTCCGCCCTGGCATCCCCTTCGTCGGCCATCTGCCGCAGGCGCAGGCGGCGCGCTGCGGCGAGCGAGATCTCGGCCATGGAGAAAAAGGCGCTGGCTGCAATCAGCAGTCCGATGACAAAGAGGCTTTGGGAGAGGGTCATGAATGGCGACGGAGCGTGGCGCTGCGGCACACCGGATGACTGAGTGTATCTGGGCGTTCCGCAGGCACCTACCCCAGGTGTGCACACACCGGGGGGCCTGGTGGGCCTTCGGGGGTGGGGCCCCGAAGGCCAGTCCTGCAGGCGAGCGCAGGACTGGCGGCGGGGGCCTTGTTATTGCACGAAACCGATGCGGCTGCGCCCTGACGCCGCCTTGGGCAGATCAGCAATCTCCACGGTGGACCGGCGGTCCAGCCGCGCATTGCCAAAGCCCGTCATCAGCGCGCGCCGCATCTCACGGGGGGGCATCTGTGCCAGGTGGTCCAGCACGTCGTCCGTCGGCTCCGGATCCAGCAGGCGGCCCCAGTCGTGCCCTGCGCGGATGCCCTGGTACAGGTTGCGGGCAATGGTGCGCGCCTGCTCCAGCGTGGGCGCCTCCACCTCGAACACGTTCATGCGGTTCAGGATGGGGTCGGGGATGCCGCGCGTGTCGTTGGCGGTGGTGATCCAGATCACCTGGCTGGCGTCGATGGCCACCTCCGCAAACTCATCGGTAAAGCTCTGGGCGGTGTCGTACTCCAGCAAGCTGTACAGCGCGCCCAGCGGGTCGTACTGCGCATCGCTGCTGGCCTTGTCGATCTCGTCCACCACGATCACGGGGTTGGCGTATTCGCCCTCCACCAGAGCCTCGAACACCTTGCCCGGGCGCGCGCCTTTCCATTGTGCGGACGATCCCGACAGCAGCCAGCCTGCGGTCATGGAGCTCATGGGCAAGAGGTTCATGCCCGTGCCCAGCAGCTCGGCCAGGTGGCGCGCAAAGTGGGTCTTGCCGATGCCGGGCGGGCCCAGCAGCAGCATGGGCGTGACCTCCAGGCCATCGCTGCTGTCCTGCGCCAGCGCCACGTGGCGCTTGACGTCGTCCAGCACCTCGGTGAAGTTGGGCAACTGCTCATACAGGCTGGCCATGTCGGGGATGCCCGAGGGCTTGACCTGAAAGCGCTCCGGACCACGTTCCAGCATGCGTTCGTACACGGTGCGCAGGGTTTCGTATTCGCGCTGGTTGCCCGACTCCTGCAACCGTGCGAGCTTGCGCTCGACGTCACCGGGGTGGAACACATTGCGCATCTGGGCCACCGGCAAGCGCAGGGCGGGTGGCTGGGGAACAAGGCTATGGCTGGTCATTGCATGCTCCTGTGATGGTTACGTCACGCAACCATTCAAGCACACAACATGCCCGCTTCAGTACCGGAAAAGCCCCTGATTGGTGCCACTGTTGCGGGCAAACAAAAAGGCCGCCCGAAGGCGGCCTGGTTTGCACGTGGCAGTGGCCGCGTCGATCAGCCTTCGGTGCCCAGCACCTGCTTGAGTTCGCCCGACTCGTACATCTCCATCATGATGTCCGAGCCGCCGATGAACTCGCCCTTCACGTACAGCTGGGGGATCGTGGGCCAGTTGCTGTATTCCTTGATGCCCTGGCGGATTTCGTCGTCTTCGAGCACGTTGACGGTCACCACGGCCTTGGGGTCCACGCCGCAGGCCTTGAGGATCTGGATCGCACGGCCCGAGAAGCCACACATGGGGAAGCTGGCGTTGCCCTTCATGAACAGCAGGATGTCACTGGATTTGACGAGGGTGTCGATGCGTTGTTGGGTGTCGCTCATGGGAATACTCCTTGAAAGGGGCTGGCGGGCGTGGGGTTTTGAAAGCCCGCAATGGGGTGGATTATTTCACTGTCTGCGCCAGCGGCCACTGCCCGCCCGAGCAACGCGCAATGCCCGCGAGGTCATTGCGGCTTTGTACCAGGGCAAAACCCTGGGTGGCGAGCAGGGCCTGCACGGCTTCGGCCTGGTCGTAGCCATGCTCCAGCAGCAGCCAGCCGCCCGGCTGCAGGTGCGCGGGCGCCTGGGCGACGATGGTGCGGATGTCTTCGAGGCCGTCTGCGCCGCTGGCCAGGGCCTGCAGGGGTTCGTGCGTCAGCGCGGCCAGGTGGGGGTCGGCACTGGGGATGTAGGGGGGGTTGGAGATGATCGCGTCAAAAAAACCATCCACGCCTCGCAGCCAATCACTGCGCTGAAACCGCACCGGCAAACCCAGCCGCTGTGCATTGGCCTGGGCCACGGCCAATGCATCGGCACTCGCGTCCACCGCCAGTACCTTGGCGTCAGCGCGCTGGCTTTGCAGCGCCAACGCAATGGCGCCGCTGCCAGTGCCCAGGTCCACCACGCGCGGCGATGTCAGCGGGGCGATCACTTCCAGGGCCCAGTCCACCAGGGTTTCGGTGTCGGGGCGTGGGTCCAGCACGCGGGCGTCCACCTGCAGCGGTAGGCCGTAGAACTCCTTGCGTCCGGTGAGGTAGGCCACCGGCTCGCCCGCCAAGCGGCGCTGGCACAGGGCGATGAATTGGGCATGTGCTGCCTCTTCCATCGCATCCGTGTCGTGCGCCAGCAGCCAGGCGCGGCCTGCGTCGTGACGCGCCAGGGTGTGCAGCAGCAGCAGTTGCGCGTCGATGCGCGCCAGTCCCAGGGTGTGGGCCTGGTTCAGTGCCTGGGCGAGGGTGGGGGATGTGTTGGTCACTATTGATTTAATAGCGGCTAGCGCATGATGGATAAGCGCTAGAGGCGAATTTGATTCAAATTTTGAATGGGGCTCAGCTGGTGGTGCCCATCTCCAGCTCTTCAAGCTGCTCGGCCTCGCGGGCGTGGGCCAGGGCCCGCAGCACATCGCCCAGGTCGCCTTCCATCACCTGCAGCAGTTTGTACAGCGTGAGGTTGATGCGGTGGTCGGTGAGGCGCCCTTGCGGGAAGTTGTAGGTGCGGATGCGGTCGCTGCGGTCGCCGCTGCCGATCAGGCCCTTGCGCAGCGCGGCCTCCTTGGCGGCGCGCTCGCTGCGCTCCTTCTCCTGGATGCGCGCCTGTAGCACTTGCAGCGCCTTGGCCTTGTTGCTGTGCTGGCTGCGGCCGTCTTGGCATTCGGCCACGATGCCGGTGGGCAAGTGCACCACGCGCACGGCCGAATCGGTCTTGTTGATGTGCTGGCCGCCAGCGCCGCTGGCGCGGAAGGTGTCGATGCGCAGGTCCGCCGGGTTGAGCTTGATGGCCTCGTGCTCGTCGGGCTCGGGCATCACGGCCACGGTGCAGGCGCTGGTGTGGATGCGGCCTTGCGTTTCGGTGGCGGGCACGCGTTGCACGCGGTGGCCGCCGGATTCGAATTTGAGCGCGCCATACACACCGCTACCGGAGGGGCCCGTACCGGGCTGGCCTTCAATGCGCAGCACGATTTCCTTGTAGCCGCCCAGCTCGGCGGCGTTCTCGCTCACCACCTCCACCTTCCACCCCACGTTGGCGGCGTAGCGGGTGTACATGCGGGTCAAGTCGCCTGCGAACAGGGCGGATTCGTCGCCGCCCGTGCCCGCGCGGATTTCGACGAAGGCGCTGCGGGCGTCGTCGGGGTCCTTGGGCAGCAGCAGGCGCTGCAGTTCGTCTTCGAGCTGCAGCAGCTCGGCGGAGGCAGCGGTGATTTCTTCCTGTGCCATCTCGGCCATGTCGGGGTCGGCCAGCATCTCGCGCGCACCCGCCAGGTCGGCCTCGCGCTGCTGGTAGCGGGCGTAGCGGCCTGCGACCTGCGTGACCTCGGCGTGCTCGACGGAGATGCGGCGGTACTGCGCCATGTCGCTCATGATGTCTTCGCGCGAGAGCAGGAAGTCGAGTTCGCCCAGGCGCTGTGCGTAGCGCTCCAGTTGGCTGCGGAGAAAGGGTTTCATGGAATTCTGGAAAAATGGTTTGCTACATATTTGGTAGCTGGTGGCGCTTATCTATCAAGCGCTAGGGGCCGATTTTGATGAAAACCGGGGCGGCTGCGGAGCGGGCGAGCGCCGCTACAGGCCGTTGTTGTTGGGCGTCTTGCTTTGCGAGCGCAGGAACAGGCGCGAGACGGTCTGGGCCGTCTGGGCGCGCATCTCGGCGTCGCCCGCCCGCAGCTCGGCCAAGGTGCCGTGCAGCATCTTCTGCGTGAGGCCGCGCGAGAGGGCTTCGAGCACGGCGTCCACATCCTCGCCCTTGGCCAGCAGCTTCTTGGCGCGCGCGATTTCCAGCGCACGCCACTCGTCGGTCTGGGCGTTGAGCTGCTGAATCAGAGGTACCACACCACCGGCTTGGCCGACAGGGCTGCGCAGCTCCATCCAGTGCATGAAGCTCTGCACGCCCGCGTCGATGATGGCCTCGGCCTGGGCCACGGCGGCCTGGCGGTTGGCCTGCGCGGTCTGCACCACACTGGCCAGGTCGTCCACGGTGTAGAGGTACACGTCGCCCAAGGCCTTGACCTCGGGCTCGATGTCGCGCGGCACGGCCAGATCGACCATGAACATGGGGCGGTGGCGGCGCTTCTTGAGGGCGCGCTCCACGGCACCCAGGCCGATGATGGGCAGGCTGCTCGCGGTGCAGCTGATGACGGCGTCAAACTCGTGCAGGCGCTCGGGCAGGTCGGCCAGGCGCATCACCTCGCCGCCAAAGCGGGTGGCGAGCTTTTCGCCGCGCTCCAGGGTGCGGTTGGCAATGGCGATGGCCTTGGGGTTCTTGGCGGCGAAGTGCGTGGCACACAGCTCGATCATCTCGCCCGCGCCGACGAACAAAATCTTGGTCTCGGAGATGTCTTCAAACAGCTGGCCCGCCAGACGCACTGCGGCGGCGGCCATGCTGATGCTGTGCGCGCCAATCTCGGTGCTGCTGCGCACTTCCTTGGCCACGGCAAAGCTGCGCTGGAACAGCTGGTTGAGCGTGGTGCCCAGGGCGCCAGCGGTTTCGGCGGCGCGCACGGCGTCTTTCATCTGGCCAAGGATCTGGGCCTCGCCCAGCACCATCGAATCGAGCCCGCTGGCCACGCGGAAGGCGTGGCGTGCGACGAGGCTGTCTTCCAGGGTGTACGAGTGCGAGCGCAGCAGCGCGGGGCTGACGCCGCCGCTCTGTGCGAGCCAGCCCAGCGTATGGTCCATGGCTGCCTGCTCACCCGCGCAGTAAATTTCGGTGCGGTTGCAGGTGGAGATGATGGCTGTTTCCACCCCGGGGTGGCGGCTGGTGGTGCCCAGCGACTGGCGCAAACCGTGCAACGTGGGGGCAATCTGGTCGAGCGCGAACGCGAACCGGCCACGCAGATCGAGCGGCGCGGTGGTGTGGTTGATGCCGAGGGCCCAGACTGCCATAAGCTGCGATTATAAAATTGTTGGCCCGAACAGGCGGCCTTGCTTGTTCAAGCCTTGATTTGGGTCAATTCCATGGGTCCACTGGACATCGCCAACCACCTTCTCAACTTTGTTGCACCCGCCGCCGCCATGGCGCTGGTGTTGGTGCTTTCGGGCCGTCTGGTGGGCTCCCGCAGTGCCTCGGCGATGTCGGTGTGGCTGCGCTGGGTGATTCTGTTTGCCGTGGGTGTGGCGGTGCTCGCAGCGGGGCTGGTGCTGTGGGGGCGTGACGGCAAGATGCTGACCTATGCCGCCCTGGTTGTGGCCTGCGCTACCTGCCAGTGGGTGCTGGTGCGGGGCTGGAAGGCTTGAAGCTTTCAGCAAGCCGTCACGTGTTTTGAGGGTTTGCGAGGGGTGGTTTTGGGGGCTCTGGCGCCCTTGTGTCTGATAGCCTTGGTGCCGCCCCTATGGCGTGCCATGTCATGGGTATTGGCGGTTTGACCCGCCGCTGACGAAGCCCCCTACACCGACTGCTGGAGACATTCCCCATGAAGCTGCTGCGTACCTGGATCACCCTGGCTGCGGGCTTGGCCCTTTCCGCTGCCGTGCACGCACAGGCTTTTCCGTCCAAACCCATACGTGTGGTCGTGGGCTTCCCGGCTGGCGGGCCTTTGGACCAGCATGCACGCCTGCTGTCCGATAAGCTGCAGGCCGTGCTCGGCCAGCCGGTGGTGCTGGACTACAAGGCCGGTGCCGGTGGCACCGTGGGCGCGCAGGACGTGATGAAAGCACCGCCCGACGGTCACACCATCATGCTGGCCAACACGGGTGTGATGGTGATCAACCCGGGGCTCTACAGCCGGTTGCCGTATTCGACCCTCAAGGACTTTGTGCCGATTGCGCGCACCGCCATGCAGCCGCTGGCGCTGCTGGTGAACCCCAACGTGCCTGCCAAGAGCCTCAAGGAGTTCATGGACTACGCCCGGGCCAAGCCGGGCCAGGTCAACTTTGGCTCGGCGGGCAATGGTGGCATCAGCCACCTGGTGCCCGAGATGTTCAAGACCGCCACGGGTCTGTTCATGGTGCACATCCCCTACCGGGGTAGTGCCCCGGCGTTCACCGACCTCATGGGCGGGCAGGTGCAGTTCATGGCCGAGAGCATTCCGCAGGCCGCCGCGTACCACAAACAGGGCAAGGTGCGCGCCCTGGCGGTGACCAGCAAGGAGCGCAACCCCGCACTGCCCGATGTGCCCACGGTGATCGAGAGCGGCATCAAGGGATTCGAGGTGGTGGGTTTCTATGGCTTTCTGGCCCCGGCCGGCACGCCCAAGGAGGCTGTGAACAAGCTCAGCGAGGCCTTCGGCCAGGTGCTGCAGATGCCCGATGTGCGCAACCGCATGGTGAGCCAGGGGGCCGACCCGGCGTTTCTGGGCTCTGAGGACTTCGCGAAATTCCTGGCGTCCGAGATGCCACGCTGGGCCGAGGCGGTGAAGAAGTCGGGCGCGAAGCTGGACTGACCCCCTGAGGCGCTGCGCGCCTTCCCCCTGAAGGGGGACGCCACCCCTGGCCCGGCGAAGCCGGTTCCACGGTGGCACTGGCTTGGGGCGTGGATGGTTTGAAGGCGCGCCCTATGGCGTGGCGGGCGAAAAGAAGTCCACGCGGTCGGTGATGATGCCGTCCGTGCCCAGGGCGATGAGCCGCTGTGCGGCCCAGTCGTCGTTCACCGTGTAGCTCAGCGCGCGCAGGCCGTCGCCGTGGACGCGCGCAACCAGTGCCGCATCCCACAGCGCGTGGTTGCAGACGATGGCCACGCAGCCCAGCTCGCGGGCCGTGTTGTGCCAGCCGTCCCACAGCGTGTCCAGCAACAGGGCGCGGGGGATGTGGGGTGCTGTGGTGCGGGCGCCAGCCAGCGCTTCGGGTCGGAATGACGAGAACAGGGGCAACACCGCCTGGCCGTGCCACAGCCGCGCCGCATGCTCGCCCACTACCTGGCCAGTCTTTTCCTCCACGCCGGGTGTTGGCTTGATCTCGATGTTCAGCAAGAACCCGTTGGCGATGCAGTAGTGCGCAATGTTCTCCAGCGTGGGTAGCGGCTCGCCGGCGTAGCTGCGTGAATGCCAGGCGCCAGCATCCAGCTGTGACAGGGCCGCCCAGGGGTGATCGCCCCCGACCGCACTCGCTGTTGAGCTCAGTGCCTGCGCGCCATTGGTCGTGCGGTCCAGCGTGGCGTCGTGCATCAGAAACGGTACGCCGTCGGCACTCAGCTTGGCATCGCACTCGAACATGCGATAGCCATACTGTGCTCCCAGCCGGAAGGCGGCCAGGGTGTTTTCAGGGGCGAGCTTGCCAGCGCCACGGTGGGCGATCCAGCGGGGGTAGGGCCAGGGGGCGAGGATGGGAGATGGGGCGCTCATGCGGGTTCACCAAATTTCAGCAGGTTGCCATGGGGGTCGATGACGAACATCTCCTTCATGCCCCAGGGCTGGACAACAGGTGGCGCCAGCTGCAGGCCGCGCGCCGTGAAATCCGCGTGCAGCGCTTCTGTGTCGGCACGCACATAACACGAGGTGTTCTCTGCAACGTGGCGCTCGGTGCAGGGCCAGAAGTGCAGCTCGCAGCCATCGCGCTGCAGGATCAGGTAGTTGTCCATCTCCAGCAGCGGATCAAAGCCCAGGTGCCTGGTGTAGAACCGCAGGGTTTCTGCAAGGTCCAGAGACGCCAGCACCGGGACTGTGGCCTGAACCTTGCCCCCGGTACTGGCAGCTGGCTTGGGTGGCATCGGTTCAGGCCGCGATGCGCTTGCCGGTGGTGGCATCGAACGCGTGCAGGCGATCTGCGCGGGGCTGAACATGGATCACGGAATCGGGCGCAGGGGAGTGCGTGCCTTCTTCAACGCGCACGATGATCTGCTCGCCGTTGATGCGGCCATAGATCAGGCGCTCGGCGCCCAGCAGCTCCACCGTCTCGACCGTGACCGCCCAGCCTTCGCTGCGCACATCCAGGTGCTCGGGGCGGATGCCCAGGATGGTGCCTGGGGCGGCGCTCGGCGCGTTCTTGAGCAGGTTCATGGGCGGCGAGCCGATGAAGCTGGCCACGAAGGTGGAGGCGGGCGTGTGGTAGACCTCTTCGGGCGTGCCGAACTGTTCCATGTTGCCGGCGTTCATCACGATCATGCGTTCAGCCAATGTCATGGCCTCGACCTGGTCGTGCGTGACGAACAGGCTGGTGATGCCCAGCTCGCGGTGCAGCTTCTGGATCTCCAGGCGGGTCTGGGCGCGCAGCTTGGCGTCCAGGTTGGACAGCGGCTCGTCGAACAGAAACACCTGGGGCTGGCGCACGATGGCGCGGCCCATGGCCACGCGCTGGCGCTGGCCGCCCGAGAGTTCGCGCGGCTTGCGCTCCAGCAGGTGGCCCAGTTCGAGGATCTTGGCGGCCTTGTCCACGCGCGCCTTGATCTCGTCCTTGGGCACCTTGGCGATCTTCAGGCCATACGCCATGTTGTCGAAGTTCGTCATGTGCGGGTACAGCGCGTAGTTCTGGAACACCATCGCGATGTCGCGCTGGGCAGGTTCCAGGTTGTTCACCACGCGGTCGCCGATGCGCAGCTCGCCGCCGGAGATTTCCTCCAGGCCTGCCACCATGCGCAGCAGGGTGGATTTGCCGCAGCCCGAGGGGCCGACGATCACGATGAATTCACCGTCCTTGACCTCGGCGTTCACGCCGTGGATGACCTGGTTGGCCTTGGGGCCGTGCCCGTAGCGCTTGATGATGTTGCGAAGAGAGATGGATGCCATTTTGCTATTAAAGTTGTAGCTGCTAGCGCAGATGTATGAAGCGGTAGGGCCTGTTTTATCTTTATTTTTCGGTGTCCACCAGGCCCTTGACGAACCAGCGCTGCATGACCACCACCACAAAGGCAGGTGGCAGCATGGCCAGCAGGGCCGTGGCCATCACGATGTTCCACTCGTTGCCTGCGTCGCCGCCGGCCAGCATGCGCTTGATGCCGATCACCACGGGGTACATGTCTTCGGACGTGGTCACCAACAGGGGCCACAGATACTGGTTCCAGCCATAGATGAACTGGATCACGAACAGCGCGGCAATCGAGGTGCGCGACAGCGGCACCAGGATGTCCTTGAAAAAGCGCATCGGACCGGCGCCATCCACACGCGCGGCTTCGACCAGTTCATCGGGCACCGTGAGGAAGAACTGCCGGAACAGGAACGTGGCCGTGGCCGAGGCGATCAGCGGCACCGTGAGGCCCGCATAGGTGTTGAGCATGCCCAGGTCCGACACCACCTGGTAGGTGGGCCCGATGCGCACTTCCACGGGCAGCATCAGCGTGATGAAGATCAGCCAGAAGCAGATGCCCTTGAAAGGGAAGCGGAAGTACACGATGGCAAACGCCGACAACAGCGAGATGGCGATCTTGCCCAGCGTGATGACCATGGCGGTGACAAAACTCACCCACATCATGTGCGCCACGGGTGCGGTAGAGCCCGCGCCGGTTCCGCCGCCGAACAAGGCGTCGTGGTAGGTCTGCCAGAAGTTGCCGCCGGGCACCATGGGCATGGGCACCTGCACGATGTCCTGCGCCGTGTGGGTGGAGGCCACGAAGGCCAGGTACAGCGGGAAGCCGACGATGATCACGCCCAGCACCATGATGAGGTGCGAGAACGCGGTGAGGTAGGGACTACGTTCAACCATTGGAATCTTTCAGGATCGAAGCTTGGCCCACTGCGCCCGCAAAAGACACGACGCAGGCGAGGGCCGCCGAGCAAGGGCCGCCCCGCAGTGAGGGCGGCGTCCCCCTGGAGGGGGAAGGCGCGAAGCGACTCAGGGGGTGCTTCATATTCAGTACTGCACTTTCTTCTCGACGTAGCGGAATTGGATGACCGTCAGCACAACGACGATGGCCATCAGCACCACCGACTGTGCGGCCGATCCGCCCATGTCCATGGCCTTGAAGCCATCGTGGTACACCTTGTAGACCAGGATGGAGGTGTCGCGGCCCGGGCCGCCCTGGGTGGTGGCGTCCACGATGGCGAAGGTGTCGAAGAACGCGTACACCACGTTGATGACGAGCAGGAAGAACGTGGTGGGCGACAGCAGCGGGAACTGGATGCTCCAGAAGCGGCGCCAGGGGCCTGCACCGTCAATCGCGGCCGCCTCGATGAGCGACTTGGGGATGGACTGCAAGCCCGCCAGGAAGAACAGGAAGTTGTAGGAGATCTGCTTCCACACCGCCGCAATCACGATCAGTGCCATCGCGTGGTCGGAGTTGAGCATGTGGTTCCAGTCGAAACCCGACTGGCGCAGCATGTAGGCCACCACGCCCAGCGAGGGCGAGAACATGAACATCCACAGCACGCCTGCCACCGCAGGCGCCACGGCGTAGGGCAGCAGCAGCGCGGTCTTGTAGATCATGGCGCCCTTGATGATGCGGTCGGCAAAGATCGCGAGGAACAGCGACAGCGTGATGCCGCTCACCGCCACCAGGATCGAGAAGAAGGCCGTGGTCTTGAACGATGCCAGGTAACCCGGGTCCTGGAACAGGTCCCGGAAATTGTCGAAACCGACCCATTCCTTCGAAAACCCGAAGGAGTCCTGCATCTGGAACGACTGCACCAGGGCTTGGCCGGCTGGCCAGAAAAAGAAGACGCTGATGATGGCCAGTTGGGGTGCCAGAAGCACCCATGGCAGCCATGCAGAGCGGAATAAAACGCGTTTTTCCATGTCGAAACTCTCAAAAAGAAAACCCCGCCGCCCCGTGAACCAATAGGGTTGACGGGGCGGCGGGCTTTCGATGCCACCCGGCAGTGCTGCTGGGCGGTATCGGCAGATGTTCGGCAGTGTTTACTTGTTGGCGCGGGCGAAGCGGCCCAGTTGCTCGTTGCCACGGGTCACGGCGGTGTCCAGTGCTTCCTTGGGCGACTTCTTGCCTGACCAGATCTGCTCGGTTTCCTCGTCGATGATGGCGCGGATCTGCACGAAGTTGCCCAGGCGGATGCCGCGCGACTTGTCCGTGGCCTTCTTGATCATCTGCGTCACGGCCACGTCGGTGCCGGGGTTCTTGGTGTAGAAGCCCGAAGCCTCGGTCAGCTGGTAGGCGCCCATGGTCACAGGCAGGTAGCCCGTGCGCTGGTGGCTCGCAGCCTGCACCTTGGTGTCGTTCAGGAAGTTCAGGAAATCGGCCACGCCCTTGTATTCCTCGGCCTTCTTGCCAGACATCACCCACAGGCTGGCACCACCGATGGCGGTGTTCTGGGGGGCACCCTTCACGTCAGGGTAGTAGGGCAGGGCCGAGATGCCGTAGGCAAACTTGGCTTCCTTGGCCACGCGGGCGTACAGGCCCGAGGAGCCCGTCATCATGGCGCACTCGCCCGATGGGAAGGATGCGTCCGGCACGTTGCCACGGCCCTTGTAGACGAAGCTGCCGTCCTTGGAGGCCTTGGCCAGGTTCTCGAAGTGGCGCACGTGCAGCGGCGAGTTGACCTGCAGCTGGGCGTCGTTGCCGTCAAAGCCGTTGTTCTTGGAGGCGAACAGCGTGTTGTGCCACAGCGAGAAGCTTTCAAGCTGCGTCCAGCTGATCCAGCTGGTGGTGAACGGGCAGCTGTGGCCGCTGGCCTTGAGCTTGGACGCGGCGGCAAACACTTCGGGCCAGGTCTTGGGCGGCTTGTCGGCGTCCAGGCCGGCCTTCTTGAAGGCGTCCTTGTTGTAATAGAACACCGTGGTGGAGCTGTTGAGCGGGTAGCTCAGCATCTGGCCATTGGGCGCGGTGTAGTAGCCAGCCACAGCTGACACGTACTGGGTGGGGTCGAACTTGAAGCCACCGTCGTTCAATACCTTGGCGACGGGCACGATGGCGCCCTTGCTGGCCATCATGGTGGCGGTGCCCACTTCAAACACCTGCAGGATGTGGGGGGCGTTGCCCGCACGGAAGGCGGCGATGGCGCCTGTCATGGATTCGTCATACGTGCCCTTGTAAGTGGGCACGACCTTGTACTTGGTCTGGCTGGCGTTGTACTGCTTGGCCAGGTCATTGACCCAGTCGCCCAGCGCTGCGCTCATCGAATGCCACCACTGAATCTCAACTTGCTGCGCCTGGGCTTGCGCAGGTGCGCAGACCGACAGGGCAATGGCAGCGCAGACCGCCAGATGCTTCGTTTGCATGAATATTTCCTCCGAGGATGACGAAAAGCACAAAGGCTGGATGCTATGCAGCCGATGTGACATTGATATGTCGTTGTCGCATGACCCCAGCGCTTGCAACAACCGGGAAACCCCTTGGGTAACCCGCAAGGGGAGCGATTGTGACTCTTTTGTGACAAGGTGTGGCGCATTTGCCGAGGCTTGCAAGGTTTTGTGCAATGCACCATGCTGGTGAGTGTTCGCTGGTCCCTGTCGCACCGGTTCGTTCGCGCCGCAGCGCGCCGGTTTGTTTTCTCCATCTCCTTCTTTCTTATTGCCATGGCCACCAATTCGCTGGACAAGAACAAGATCAAATTTCTGCTGCTCGAAGGCATTCACTCCTCTGCGGTGGATGTGATCCGCGCGGCGGGCTATACGCAGATCGAGACGGTGTCTGGCGCACTGCCCGACGATGAGCTCAAGCGCAAGATCGCGGATGTGCACTTTGTGGGCATCCGCTCGCGCACGCAGCTCACCGAGGAAGTGTTTGCCCAGGCCCACAAGCTCGTGGCCGTGGGCTGCTTTTGCATTGGCACCAACCAGGTGGACCTGAATGCAGCGCGCGAACGCGGTATAGCCGTGTTCAACGCGCCGTACTCCAACACCCGCTCGGTGGCCGAGCTGGTGCTGGCGGAAGCCATCCTGCTGCTGCGCGGTATTCCCGAGAAGAACGCGGTGGCGCACCGGGGTGGCTGGCTCAAGTCGGCCGACAACGCGTATGAAATCCGGGGCAAGACCCTGGGCATCGTGGGTTACGGCTCCATCGGCACCCAGCTGTCGGTGCTGGCCGAGGCCATGGGCATGCACGTGGCCTTCTTTGATGTCGTCAACAAGCTGCCCCTGGGCAATGCCCGCCAGGTGCAGCACCTGCACGACCTGCTGGGCCAGAGCGACATCGTGAGCCTGCACGTTCCCGAGTTGCCGTCCACCGAGGGAATGATCGGCGCCGCCGAGATCGCGGCCATGAAGCCAGGCGGCATCCTCATCAACGCCGCGCGGGGCACGGTGGTGGATATTGAAGCGCTGGCCGCAGCGCTCAAGGCCAAGAAGCTGCTGGGTGCAGCCATCGACGTGTTCCCGGTCGAGCCACGCACCAACAAGGACGAGTTTCAGTCCCCCCTGCGTGGCCTGGACAACGTGATCCTGACTCCCCACATCGGCGGCTCCACCATGGAGGCACAGGCCAACATCGGCCTCGAAGTGGCGGAAAAGTTGGTGAAATACAGCGACAACGGCACCAGCATCTCGTCGGTGAACTTTCCAGAGGTCGCGCTGCCCGCCCACCCCGGCAAGCACCGCCTGCTGCACATCCACCGCAATGTGCCGGGTGTGTTGTCCGAAATCAACCGCATCTTCTCGGACAACCAGATCAACATCTCGGCCCAGTACCTGCAGACCAACGAGAAGATCGGCTATGTGGTGATCGACATCGACGCCGCCTCGTCGGACCTGGCATTGGACAAGCTTGCGCAGGTCGGCGGAACCCTGCGCAGCCGCGTGCTGTTCTGAGCGCCAGAGTGGGGGCCGACGCGGGGAGGGCACCGTGGCATAAAATCACGCCCCCACCCCAGGTAGACCCCCATGAATGTTCCGATCGCGTTGGCGGCCTTGCAGACGCAGGCCGCCGAGCCTGCCCGTCTGCGAGAAATTCCCTATAACTACACCTCGTTCTCCGACCGGGAGATCGTGATCCGCCTGCTGGGGTCTTCATCCTGGGAGGTGCTGGACCAATTGCGCAAAGAGCGCCGCACCGGCCGCTCGGCCCGCATGCTGTATGAAGTGCTGGGCGATATCTGGGTCGTGCAGCGCAACCCCTACCTGCAGGACGACCTGCTGGACAACCCCAACCGCCGCAAGCTGCTGGTCGATGCCCTCCAGCACCGCCTGGGCGAGATCGAAAAGCGCCGCACCCCCGCCGATGACGCCGGACGCGACCGCCTGGTGGGTGAACTGGTCGTCGCTGCGCGTCGCGCAGTGGCCGAGTTCAATGCCACCTTCGAGCAGGCCGCGCAGCTGCGCCGCCAGATCCAGAAGACTCTGGGCCGCCTGACGGCCAAGGACAACATCAAGTTCGACGGCCTCTCCCGCGTGAGCCATGTGACCGATGCGACCGACTGGCGCGTCGAGTACCCGTTCGTGGTGCTGACCCCCGACACCGAGGTCGAGATGGCCGGCTTGGTCAAGGGCTGCATCGAGCTGGGTCTGACCATCATCCCGCGTGGGGGCGGCACCGGCTACACCGGCGGCGCGATCCCGCTGACCTGGAAGTCGGTGGTCATCAACACCGAAAAGCTTGAAGCCATGACCGAGGTGGAAATGCGCCGCCTGCCGGGCATGGACCGCGAGGTGGGCACGGTGTGGACCGAAGCCGGCGTGGTCACCCAGCGCGTGGCCGATGCGGCCGAGCGTGCCGGTTTTGTGTTTGCGGTGGACCCGACCAGTGCCGAGGCTTCCTGCATTGGCGGCAACATCGCCATGAACGCGGGCGGCAAGAAGGCCGTGCTGTGGGGCACGGCGCTGGACAACCTGGCCAGCTGGCGCATGGTCACGCCCGACGCCCAGTGGCTGGAGGTGACACGCCTGGACCACAACATGGGCAAGATCCACGACGTGGAGACGGCCACCTTCGAGCTGCAGTATTTCGAGGCCGATGGCAAGACGCCCGTGCGCACCGAGCGCCTGAGCATTCCAGGCAAGACTTTCCGCAAGGAAGGCCTGGGCAAGGACGTGACGGACAAGTTCCTGGCGGGCCTGCCCGGCATCCAAAAGGAAGGCTGCGACGGCCTGATCACCAGCGCGCGCTGGGTGGTGCACCGCATGCCCGAGCACACGCGCACCGTGTGCCTGGAGTTCTTTGGCAACGCCAAGGACGCCGTGCCCAGCATCGTCGAGATCAAGGACTTCATGTTCGCCGAGCAAAAGCGCAGTGGCGTGCTGCTGGCGGGCCTGGAACACCTGGATGACCGCTATCTGAAGGCCGTGGGCTACGCCACCAAGAGCAAGAAGGGCAACGGCGGCCTGCCCAAGATGGTGCTGATTGGCGACATCGCGGGCGACAACGCCGACGACGTGGCCCGCGTGACCAGCGAGGTCGTGCGCCTGGCCAACACCCGCAGCGGTGAAGGTTTTGTGGCCATCACGGCCGACGCGCGCAAGAAGTTCTGGGCGGACCGCAAGAAGACGGCGGCCATCAGCCGCCACACCAACGCCTTCAAGATCAACGAAGACGTGGTGATCCCGCTGCCGCGCATGGCCGAGTACACCGACGGCATCGAGCGCATCAACATCGAGCTGAGCCTGCGCAACAAGATCAAGCTGTGCGACGCGCTGACCGAGTTCTTCGAGCGCGGCAACCTGCCCCTGGGCAAGCATGACGCCGACGACGAAGTCCCATCGCCCGAGCTGCTGCAGGAGCGCGTGGCCCAGGCCATCGCCCTGGTGGAAGAGGTGCGCGCCCTGTGGCAGGGCTGGCTGCACGATGTGGAAACGCTGTTCCCCCAACTGCAGGACCACACCCTGCGCGCGAGCTGGAAGACCCAGCTGCGGGCGCCGCTGCAAGGCATCTTCACTGGCGCGGCATTCAAACCCATCCTGGACGAGGCCGTGGCCATCCACAAGCGCGTGCTCAAGGGCCGCGTGTGGGTGGCGCTGCACATGCACGCAGGCGACGGCAATGTGCACACCAACATCCCGGTCAACAGCGACGACTACGAGATGCTGCAGACCGCGCACGAGGCCGTGGCGCGCATCATGGTGCTGGCGCGCAGCCTGGACGGCGTGATATCGGGCGAACACGGCATCGGTATCACCAAGCTGGAGTTCCTCACCGACGAAGAGCTGCGCCCCTTTGCCGAGTACAAGCGCAAGGTGGACCCGGAAGGTCGCTTCAACAAGGGTAAATTGCTCCGAAATCAGGAGCTGCCAGTGCTTGATGGACAAGCGCTAGGGGCCAAAAGCGCTTCAAACGCTGCGTTGATGCACGCCGATTTGACGAATGCCTACACGCCCAGTTTCGGGCTGATGGGCCACGAGTCGCTGATCATGCAGCAGAGCGACATCGGCGCGATTGCCGACAGCGTCAAGGACTGCCTGCGCTGCGGCAAGTGCAAGCCCGTGTGTTCCACGCACGTGCCACGCGCCAATTTGCTCTACAGCCCGCGCAACAAGATCCTGGCCACCTCGCTGCTGGTCGAGGCGTTTTTATACGAAGAGCAGACCCGCCGGGGTGTGAGCATCAAGCACTGGCAGGAGTTCGAGGACGTGGCCGACCATTGCACGGTGTGCCACAAGTGCGAAAGCCCCTGCCCGGTGAAGATCGACTTCGGCGACGTCACCATGAACATGCGCAACCTGCTGCGCAAGATGGGCAAGAAGACGTTCCGGCCTGGCAACGCGCTGGCGATGACCATGCTCAACGCCACCAACCCGGACACCATCAAGTTCATGCGTTCGGCCATGGTGGATGTGGGCTTCAAGGCTCAGCGCCTGGCCGTGGACCTGTTGCGCAAGGTGGGCCGCAAGCAAACGGCCAAGCCGCCTGCGACGGTGGGCACGGCTCCGATCAAGGAGCAGGTGATCCACTTCATCAACAAGAAGCTGCCGGGCGGCCTGCCCAAGAAGACGGCGCGCGCGCTGCTCGACATCGAGGACAAGGACTACGTGCCGATCATCCGCAACCCACAGGCCACCACGGCCGAGACGGAGGCGGTGTTCTACTTTCCCGGTTGCGGCTCCGAACGCCTGTTCAGCCAGGTGGGCTTGGCCACGCAGGCCATGCTGTGGCACGCCGGTGTGCAGACGGTGCTGCCGCCCGGGTACCTGTGCTGCGGCTACCCGCAGCGCGGTTCGGGCCAGTTCGACAAGGCCGAGAAGATGATCACGGACAACCGTGTGCTCTTCCACCGCGTGGCGAACACCCTCAACTACCTGGATATCAAGACCGTGGTGGTGAGCTGCGGCACCTGCTACGACCAGTTGCAGGGCTACGAGTTTGACAAGATCTTCCCGGGCAGCCGCATCATCGACATCCACGAGTACCTGCTCGAAAAGGGTATCCAGCTGCAAGGCAAGGGCGCCTATCTGTACCACGAGCCTTGCCACAACCCCATGAAGCTGCAGGACTCGATGAAGACCGTGAAGGCGCTGGTGGGCGAGCAGGTCTTGAAGAGTGAGCGTTGCTGCGGCGAATCGGGCACGCTAGGTGTGACCCGGCCCGACGTGTCCACGCAGGTGCGCTTCCGCAAGGAAGAAGAGATCAAAAAGGGCGAAGCCCAGCTGCGTGCCAGCGGTGCTGTCGGCGCGCAGGACAACGTGAAGATCCTCACCAGCTGCCCCAGCTGCCTGCAGGGCCTGAACCGCTACGAAGGCGACCTGAACAACGGCCTGCTCGAAGCCGACTACATCGTGGTCGAGATGGCGCGCGAGATTCTGGGCGAGAACTGGATGCCCGACTACGTACAGCGTGCCAACAACGGCGGCATCGAGCGGGTGCTGGTCTAGAAATGAAGCTCCCCCTGAGTCGCTTCGCGCCTTCCCCCTCTCTCGCTGCGCGGGAGGGGGACGACACCCTCGCTGCGGGGCGGCCCTTGCTCGGTGTCCCTGGCTTGGCGCCGCGCCGGTTTCAATCGATGCGGATGGCAGGCAGCGCCATGGAGTCGTGCCAATGAGTTGCCCACTGTGCGCTGAAGATGGCGGTGCGCTAGTCTGGCGTGGTGAGCGCCTGCGTGTCATCCGTGCGCAGGAGGCGGGGTTTCCTGCCTTCTATCGCGTGGTGTGGAATGCACATGTGGCCGAGTTCTCGGACCTGGCTGCCGTTGATCGTGTGCACTGCATGGAGGCAGTGGCCCTGGTGGAGCAGACCCTGCGCCAGCACCTGTCGCCCACCAAAGTCAACATCGCGGCGCTGGGCAACATGGTGCCGCACCTGCACTGGCATGTGATTGCGCGGTTTGACTGGGACAGTCACTTTCCATCGCCCGTGTGGGCGGCGGCGCAGCGGCCCAGCCCGGCGGCGCAAGAGGTCGGCGTGCGGACCCTGCTGCCCGCGCTGGAGGCGCAGTTGCAATCGCGGCTGGCGCAGTTGCCTACCCGGTAACCCTGTTTGCGGTGTGCCCCAGAGCGGGTGGGACAATCGCAGAGGTCGTTTCTGACAACAGTTTTCTCACAGGTGAATCCATGGCAGGTTTGAAAGCGGGTGCGCCCACGCCGCAGGCAATCACGGTGCACGAGGCATCGCGGGTGCTCGAAGTAGGGTTCTCCGATGGCACCACGTTCCGCATTCCGTTTGAGCTGATGCGCGTGTATTCACCGTCGGCCGAAGTCCAAGGCCACGGCCCAGGCCAGGAAGTGCTGCAGACGGGCAAGCGGGAGGTCACGCTGGTCAACCTGGAACCCGTGGGCAACTATGCGGTCAAGCCCACGTTTTCTGACGGGCATGACAGCGGCATCTTCACCTGGGACTACCTCTACGAACTGGGCGACAAGCAAGACGCGCTGTGGACCCAGTACACCTAGCGGCTGGCCGCTGCGGGGGCGGACCGCGATGCGCCGATGGCGCCTCAGGGTGGTGCCGGTGGCCATGCCTGTGGCAGCCATTGAGGCTGCGGGCCGGGTGTATTTATGGCGGAGCGCAGAACACGGCGGAAGCCCTTGTCTGTCAAGGTGCTATTGAAATAATAGCTGTTGGTGCAATGTAGAAAAGCGCTGGCGGCTGATTTCTTTTCAATAGCGTTGTCCAAATTGCGACAGATGCCCCATTTCAGTGCGGGGTTGTCGCTGTACCTCTGGCGTTCACGCGCCTAGCATGAATCTTATGAGCACCACGCATTTCGGTTTTCAGTCGGTGGACGAGCAGGAAAAAGCACGCCGCGTGCGCGGCGTGTTCGACTCCGTGGCCTCCAAGTACGACGTGATGAACGACCTCATGTCGGCGGGCCTGCACCGTGCCTGGAAGGCCTACACCGTGATGGTGGCCAACCTCAGCGAAGGCAGCCAGGTGCTCGATATTGCAGGGGGCACGGGCGACCTGGCGCTGGCGTTCTCCAAGAAGGTGGGCGCCACCGGCCGTGTGGTGCACACCGACATCAACGAAGCCATGCTGCGCGTGGGGCGCGACCGCCTGATTGATGCGGGTGTGGTGTTGCCGACACTGGTCTGCGATGCCGAGAAGCTGCCGTTCCCCGACGCACATTTCGATGTGGTGAGCGTTGCTTTTGGCCTGCGCAACATGACGCACAAGGACCAGGCGATTGCCGAAATGTGCCGCGTGCTCAAGCCCGGCGGCAAGCTGCTGGTGCTGGAGTTTTCAAAGGTCGCAAAGCCACTCGAAAAGGTGTACGACTGGTATTCGTTCAAGGTGCTGCCCCAGTTGGGCAAGCTGGTGGCGGGCGACGACGCCAGCTACCGCTACCTGGCCGAGTCCATCCGCATGCACCCAGGGCAGGAAGAGCTCAAAAGCCTTATGCAAAAAAATGGCTTTGGGCATGTGGACTATCACAACATGACTGGGGGCATTGTGGCCTTGCATGTTGGAATCAAGTGCTGAGCGTTTCGCTCAGTCATTAACGGAGACGGAGAAGTCATGATGAAACTGTGGTCTGTGGTGTTGGTTGCGATGCTGGCGTTTGCGCACGCCGATGCCGACGCCCGGCGACTGGGCGGTGGTAAATCGACGGGGCAGCAATCGAGCAACGTTACGCAGCGTGAGTCGGCAGCGCCGGGTGCGCCCGCCCAGAATGCGACCAATGCGGCGGCTGCCAAGCCGCCTGCTGCGGGTGCAGCTCCGGCTGCGGCAGCGGCCAAGAAGCCTTGGGGCGCGATGCTGGGTGGCCTGGCCGCTGGCCTGGGCTTGGCCTGGCTGGCCAGCTCGTTGGGGCTGGGTGCAGGGTTTGCCAACATTCTGATGATTGCGTTGCTGGCAGTGGCCGCGTTTGCCATCTTCAAGATGGTGATGCGCGCACGCAGTGGCGGTGGCAACGGTGGCGCTGCTGCCGGTGGTGCGCCGTTCGCGTTCCAGGGCGCGGGTGCTGCCACGCCCGCCGCAGCGCAGGTGCCTCCGCAGTACAGCCCCAACAACGTGGGCAACGACGCCTCGGCGCGCCCCTGGGAGCGCAGCAGCATGGCGTTTGATGCCTCGCGCGCTGCACAAGGCGGTGCGGGTTCGGGCGTGGTGATCGGCTCGGGCCTCTCCGGGTCGCAGAACTGGGGGATTCCTGAAGGCTTCGATACCGAGGGCTTCCTGTCTGCCGCCAAGCGCAACTTCGTCACGCTGCAAGCGGCCTGGGACCGTTCGGACATCGCCACCCTGCGCTCCATGATGACCGACAGCATGCTCGGCGAGATTCGCACCCAGCTCACGGAGCGCGAAGACCACCGGGGCATGCAGCCCAACCACACCGATGTGGTCATGATCGAAGCCCAGTTGCTGGGCATTGAAGACCTGGGTGACGGCTACATGGCCAGCGTTGAGTTCTCCGGCATGATCCGCGAAGAGCCCTCAGCCGGCCCGAGCCCCTTCCGCGAGGTCTGGAACATGACCAAGCCCAAGGCCGGCAGCAGCGGCTGGCTGGTGGCCGGCGTGCAGGCCCTGCAGTAATAAAGGAAATGCCCCGCTGTGGGGCTATCCCAGTTCAGGGAATAATCGGGGACTATGGCAACACCACAGTCCCCTTTTTCGTTTCTGGACGGCCTCTTTGAGCGTGTGGCCGCCGGCCCCCAACCCCCCCAGTGGCTCGTGCATGAGATGCAGCAGCGCATGGTGCTGTTCCTCAACCATGTACTGATGCAGGAAAAAGAGGCCATGGACCGCCTGGTGCGTCAGAAGGGCCGCATCGCCCGCGTGCAGTGGCGTGCGTATTCGATGGCCCTGGTCATCACGCCCGCTGGGCTGTTCAACCTGGCGCCCGAAACTGCCGCGCCCGATCTGCAGCTTCACGTCACCGAGACCTCTCCCTTTGCGCTGGCCCAGACGGCCCTGCGGGGTGACAAGCCTGCCATCCGCATTGAGGGCGATGTGCAACTGGCCGCCGAAATCAACTGGCTGGTCGATCACGTGCGCTGGGATGTTGAGGAGGACCTGGCGCGTGTGATCGGTGACGCCCCCGCACACACTGTGGCGCAGGTGGCGAGCCGCGCTGCGCAAGCGCTGCGCCAGTTCGTGGGCACGCGCGTTGCACCAACGTCTTCAGCCGTCGCGCCCATGCCATCCGGACCCTCCACGCCTTCCGCGCCAAACAGCGGTTCCGACCGGGCTGGCGCATGAAGCAGTTCCTGAGGGGCGGCGCCATCCTGTGGGTGGTGTTCCGGTACGGCCTGGACGCCATGGTGCTGGACAGTTTCCAGAAGCCCTGGCTGCGATCGGTATCGCGCGTCCTGTCGTTCGGACGCAACCTGGATGCACCGCGCGGCCAGCGGCTGCGCTTGGCGCTGGAGCGCCTGGGCCCCATCTTCGTCAAGTTTGGTCAGGTGCTTTCGACACGCCGCGACCTGCTCCCGCCCGATGTGGCCGACGAGCTGGCCCGGCTGCAGGACCGCGTGCCGCCCTTCGACCCGGAGATCGCCATCGCCACGATCGAGCGGGCATTCCGGCGGCCGGTGGATGAGGTTTTCACATTCTTCGATCGCGTGCCGGTGGCCAGTGCCTCCATTGCGCAGGTGCATTTCGCCACGCTGCGGGACCGCCATGGCATCGAGCGCGAGGTGGCGGTCAAGGTGCTGCGCCCGGGCATGTTGCCCGTGATCGAGAAAGACCTGAGTCTCATGCGCATGATGGCCGGGTGGGTGGAGAGCCTGTCGGCCGACGGCAAGCGCCTCAAGCCCCGCGAGGTGGTGGCCGAGTTCGACAACTACCTGCACGACGAACTGGATCTGGTGCGGGAGGCCGCCAACGCTGCGCAGCTGCGCCGCAACATGCAGGGGCTGGACCTGGTGCTGATCCCCGAGATTTTCTGGGACTTCTGCCACCCCGAGGTCATGGTGATGCAGCGCATGAACGGTGTGCCCATCAGCCAGATCGAGCGCCTGCGGGAAGCCGGGGTGGACATCCCCAAACTCGCGCGCGACGGCGTCACCATCTTCTTCACCCAGGTGTTCCGTGACGGCTTCTTTCATGCCGACATGCACCCCGGCAACATCCAGGTGAGCCTGGATCCGGCCACCTTTGGGCGCTATATCTCGCTGGATTTCGGCATCGTGGGCACGCTCACCGAGTCTGACAAGGAGTACCTGGCGCAGAACTTCGTGGCGTTCTTCCGGCGCGACTACAAGCGCGTGGCGGAGCTGCACATTGAAAGTGGCTGGGTGCCGCCCGAGACGCGGGTGAACGACCTCGAATCGGCCATCCGCGCCGTGTGCGAGCCGTACTTTGATCGCCCGCTCAAGGAGATCTCATTGGGCATGGTGCTGATGCGCCTGTTCCAGACCTCGCGCCGCTTCCACGTCGAGATTCAGCCCCAGCTGGTGCTGCTGCAAAAGACCCTGCTCAATATCGAAGGCCTGGGCCGCGAGCTGGACCCGGAGCTGGACCTGTGGAGCACGGCCAAGCCCTTCCTGGAAAAGTGGATGCTGGAGCAGATGGGGCCGCAGCGCCTGTGGCGGGAGCTGCGGGCCGAGGCGCCCCACTATGCCAAGCTGATTCCCGAGCTGCCGCGCCTGCTGCACGACGCCTTGCGGCAGCGCCCGGCTGACCAGCAGCAAGCCTTGCGCGAACTGCTGGAGGTCCAGCACCGTACCAACCGGCTGCTCCAGTCCATCATTTATGGCGGCGTCGGTTTTGTGCTGGGCCTTCTGGCGATGCAGTTGTTTGTGCGGATGCGGATTTTCTGAAACGGTGCGAACGGCACGAAAGTTGCCTTCATAATCCGCTGCAACTTTTGTTACGAATTTTGTAGCAAAGTGGTCACCCCTGGATCTGCAGGGGCCTCGGCGTGTCGGCCCACGGCACGCCGGGCGCACACCTGCTTTTTGTAACCTTCCTTGGAGTTTCGGAGCGGCGCCATGCTGATCACATTCATCGTTCTGTACCTGCTGGTCTCGATTGGTATCGGCCTGTATGCCGCCACGCGCGTGCACAACACGGCCGACTATGCGGTGGCGGGCCGCAGCCTGCCCCTGGCTGTGGTGATAGCCACGACCTTTGCGACCTGGTTTGGCTCGGAAACCGTTCTCGGTGTGTCAGCCCGGTTTGTGGATGGTGGGCTGGGTGCGGTGGTGGAGGACCCATTTGGCGCCTCCATGTGCCTCGTTCTTGTGGGGCTGTTTTTTGCCTACAAGCTTTATAAGAAAAACCTCATCACCCTGGGTGACTACTACCGCCAGCGTTACGGGCGTGTGATCGAAGTGGCTTGTTCAGCCATCATCATGTTCAGCTACCTGGGATGGGTGGCTGCGCAGATCACGGCTCTGGGGCTGGTGTTCAACCTGCTGACGCAGGGGTATGTGTCCGTCACCATGGGCATGGTCATCGGTACGGTCATCGTTCTGGTCTACACCCTGTATGGCGGCATGTGGTCGGTGGCCATGACCGACTTTGTCCAGATGATCGTGATCGCCCTCGGGCTACTGGCCATCGCCTGGTATGCGGCGGACCTGGCCGGGGGGGCGGGCAAGGTCGTGGAATATGCCGCGCGTGAAGGCAAGTTCCAGTTCTTCCCCACAGGTGGGCTCAAGGAGTGGACCTTCTTCTTTGCCGCCGCGATCACGATGATGCTGGGCTCCATACCCCAGCAGGATGTTTTTCAGCGCGTGATGTCGTCCAACAGCGCCGAGACAGCGCGCACCGGCCCGGTCATCGGAGGGGTGCTGTACCTGCTGTTTGCCTTCATCCCCATGTTTGTCGTTACGGCCGCCGTGTTGGTCATGCCCGAAACCGCCCAGGCGCTGCTCAAGGACGATCCCCAGAAAGTGCTGCCCACGCTGGTGATGGAACGCATGCCGCTGATTCTTCAGATCGCCTTCTTTGGCGCGCTGCTCTCGGCCATCATGTCCACCGCATCGGCCACGTTGCTCGCGCCGTCCACCACTTTTGTGGAGAACATCCTGCACAACCTGCGGCCTGGCATGACCGATGCCCAGACACTGAAGGCCATGCGCATTTCGGTGCTCGTGTTTACCGCCTGCGTGCTCACTTACGCGATCACCATGCAGGGCACATCGATCTATGAACTGGTGTCGGGCGCTTACCAGGTACCGCTGGTGGGGGCTTTTGTCCCCCTGGTGTTCGGCCTGTACTGGAAGCGCGCGACCACCCAGGGCGCCATCCTGGCGGTGGCCATGGGCCTGGGTGTGTGGCTGCTGTTTGTGGCCAGCCCCATGCTGTCCGAAGCGTTCCCGCAGCAACTGGCTGGGGTGCTGGCGGCGTTGGTCGGCATGATCGGGGGCTCGCTGGCACCGCAGTGGATCGACGACCACAAAGGCCACGTCACCCACTACGAGGGCAGCGCCAGCTGATTGCATCGCCCCATGCCCGGTGCGTGGGGCTTGAGGATGGGCATGCCGCCTATAATTGAGGGTTTTGCACTTTCCCTCAACACACTGACATGCCTATTTACGCCTACAAATGCGGCTCCTGCGGCCATGCCAAGGATGTGCTGCAAAAAATCTCTGATGCGCCCCTCACGGTGTGCCCCGCCTGCGGCGCGGAAGCATTTTCCAAGCAGGTCACAGCGGCCGGCTTCCAGCTCAAGGGCTCGGGCTGGTATGTGACCGATTTTCGCGGTGGCAGCGGTGGCAGTTCTGCCCCCGCGACGGACAGCAAGACAGAACCGAAAACCGAGGCCGCGGCGCCGGCAAGTTCTGTTGATGCTCCTAAAAAAGAAGCATCTGGTGCAGCAGCATCAAGTGCTGGTGGCAGTTCTACCACTTCCACCTCCTCTGCGAGCTGAGTGACCCTCATGGCTGCCTTGCGCAAGTGGCTGTTGACCGGCCTTCTGGTGATCGTGCCAGGGGTTATCACGGCCTGGGTGCTCAACTGGATCGTGAGCACGCTGGATCAGACCCTGCAAATCCTGCCCGTTGCATGGCATCCCGACAAGCTGCTGGGCTTTCACGTCCCGGGCTTTGGCGTGGTTCTCACGCTGCTGATCCTGTTGGTGGTCGGTGCCGTCGCCAGCAACTTCGCGGGCCGCAAGCTCGTGCAGTGGGGCGATGCGGTGGTGCACCGCATCCCGGTGGTGCGTTCGATCTATTCCAGCGTCAAGCAGGTGTCCGACACGCTTTTTTCAGAAAGCGGCAATGCCTTTCGCAAGGCCGTGCTGGTGCAGTGGCCGCGCGAGGGCGTCTGGACCGTGGCCTTCGTCACTGGCGCGCCCAATGGCGAGGTGGCGGCATACCTGCGCGATGAATTCGTGAGCGTGTATGTGCCCACCACGCCTAACCCCACTGGCGGGTATTTTGTGATGCTGCGCAAGAGCGACTGCGTCGAGCTCGACATGAGCGTGGACGCCGCCCTCAAATACATTGTTTCGATGGGCGTGGTCGCTCCGGCTGACCCCACGCTTGTTTCCCACAGTAAGTAAATCCCTTTAACGCGCCCCTTGGGCGCCGGAAGTTTCTGCCATGGCCATGCGTTCCCACTATTGCGGTCTTGTGACCGAAGCCCTGATGGGCCAAACCGTTACCCTGTCTGGCTGGGTGAACCGTCGTCGTGACCATGGCGGCGTGATCTTCATCGACCTGCGCGACCGCGAAGGCTACGTGCAGGTGGTGTGCGACCCCGACCGTGCCGAGATGTTCAAGACCGCCGAAGACGTGCGCAACGAGTTCTGCGTGCAGGTGGTGGGCCTGGTGCGCCCCCGCCCTGACGGCACGACCAACGACAAGCTCAAGAGCGGCCAGATCGAAGTGCTGTGCCATGAGCTGAACGTGCTCAACCCCTCGGTCACGCCTCCGTTCCAGATGGACGACGAGAACCTGTCGGAAACCACGCGCCTCACGCACCGTGTGATGGACCTGCGCCGCCCGCACATGCAGCGCAACATGATGCTGCGCTACAAGACCTCCATCCAGGTGCGCAACTTCCTGGACAAGGAAGGCTTCATCGACATCGAAACGCCCATGCTGGGCAAAAGCACGCCTGAAGGCGCGCGCGACTACCTGGTGCCCAGTCGCGTGCACGACGGCCAGTTCTTCGCGCTGCCCCAGTCGCCCCAGCTCTACAAGCAGATGCTGATGGTGGCTGGCTACGACCGCTACTACCAGATCACCAAGTGCTTCCGCGACGAAGACCTGCGCGCCGACCGCCAGCCCGAGTTCACGCAGATCGACTGCGAAACCTCGTTCCTGAACGAGGAAGAAATCCGCGCCATCTTCCAGCGCATGATCGCCGAGGTGTTCCAGCAGCAGCTGGGCGTGGACCTGGGCGAATTCCCGATCATGACCTACCAGGAAGCGGCCTTCCGCTTCGGCTCCGACAAGCCCGACCTGCGCGTGAAGCTCGAATTCACTGAGCTGACCGAAGTGATGAAGGACGTGGACTTCAAGGTGTTCTCCGCCCCCGCCACCACCAAGGGTGGCCGCGTGGTGGCCTTGCGCGTGCCCGGCGGCTCGCAGATCTCGCGCGGCGAGATCGATGCCTACACCGAGTTCGTCAAGATCTACGGCGCCAAGGGACTGGCCTGGATCAAGGTCAACGAAGTGGCCAACGGCCGCGAAGGTTTGCAGTCCCCCATCGTCAAGAACCTGCACGATGCAGCCATCGCAGAGATCTTGAAGCGCACCGGCGCACAGGACGGTGACCTGCTGTTCTTCGGTGCCGACAAGGAAAAGATCGTCAACGACTCCATCGGCGCACTGCGCCTGAAGGTCGGCCACAGCGACTTCGGCAAGAAGAACGGCCTGTTCGAAAGCCGTTGGGCGCCGCTGTGGGTGGTGGACTTTCCCATGTTCGAGCACGACGAGGAAGAAGACCGTTGGACGGCCGTGCACCACCCCTTCACCAGCCCCAAGGACGGCCACGAAGAGTTCATGGCCACTGATCCCGGCAAGTGCATCGCCAAGGCCTACGACATGGTGCTCAACGGCTGGGAGCTGGGCGGTGGTTCGGTGCGTATCCACCGCGCCGATGTGCAAAAGAAGGTGTTCGATGCGCTCAAGATCACACCCGAAGACGCCCAGGCCAAGTTCGGCTACCTGCTGGATGCTCTGCAGTACGGTGCGCCCCCACACGGTGGCCTGGCCTTCGGTCTGGACCGCCTCATCACGCTGATGACCGGTGCGGAATCCATCCGTGACGTGATCGCTTTCCCCAAGACCCAGCGCGCTCAGGACCTGCTCACGCAGGCGCCTTCGCCCGTGGACGAAAAGCAGTTGCGCGAGCTGCACATCCGCCTGCGCAACATCGACGCTGTCAAGGCAGCCTGATCCGGGGCTTTCCCCGAACCCGGCGCGGATCCACTCTCGTGGCATCGCACGACAAAGCGGCAAGGGCTTGGCAGCCTGCGCCGCTTTTTTCTTGGCCAGCCCACGCCCTCGGCGATGTGGCTCTGGCACTGAAAGGACACTTTCCATGCGTTCAATGACGACCCGGGCTTTGTGGATGGGCGCCGTGCTACTGGCCCTGGCAGGTTGCGGTGAAAAGAAGACCGAACTGGGCCAGGGCGGTTCCGTGGTCACTGGCTCGGCAGGGCCGGCGGGGGCCAGCAACGCTGCGCGCGAACTGGTGCGCTGCGAGGCGCCCGTGGCCACGCTGGCGCTGGCAGAAAACCCCAGCGGCTACACCATGGGTTCGGGCTACAGCCTCCCGGCATCCCCCGTGCCCCTGGTCAAGCTGCTGGCCCAGCAAAGTGGCTGCTTTCGTGTGGTGGACCGGTCGGCCGGGCTGCGCGGAACCATCCAGGAGCAGGACCTCAAGGACTCCGGCGTGCTGCGCAAGAACAACTCCACCGTGGCAAAGGGCAAGGGCTACGAGGCGCAGTACACGCTCACACCCAGCCTCACGTTCAGTGAGCAGGACGCGGGACGGGGCCTGGCGGGCGTGATTGCCATGATTCCGGTGCTGCGCGACATCGCGGGCCTGGCCGGCATGGTGGAGCAGGTCAAATTCAAGGAGGCGCAAACGGCACTGCTGCTGTCCGACAACGAAACCACCGAGCAGGTTGCCGCCGCCACCGGGTCTGCACGCACCACTGACCTGGGCGTGGGCGGGCTCGTGTTCGGCAAGCTCGGGGGCGCAGCGGGTGCGGGCTGGAGCAATACCAACGAGGGCAAGGTCATTGCCGCTGCCTTCCTGGACGCGCACAACCAGTTGGTGGTGCAGGTCAGGGCGCTGCAGGCCAAGGAGCTGCCGCCGCCCGTTCCCACCACTTCAGCCCCGCGTTCCAAGGCCGGGTAAAGAGGGAAGGTGTCGCCCATGGTGCCGACAGCGCAGCACAGGCCCTACAAGCTTCCAGAGTCGGTGCTGGTGGTCATCCACACGCCCGCCCTGGAGGTGCTGCTGATCCGCCGCACGGGCGGTGATGGGCACTGGCAATCTGTCACCGGGAGCAAAGACCGCCTTGATGAGTCGTTTGAAGAAACCGCCCGCCGCGAAGTGGCCGAGGAGACCGGCATTGACGCGCGGGCGCCCGGTTGCCTGCTGACCGACTGGGCCTTGGAGAACGTCTACGACATCTGGCCGGAATGGCTGCACCGATACGCCCCGGGGGTCGTGCGCAATCGCGAGCGGGTGTTTGGCTTGTGTGTGCCAGCAGCTACGCCCGTGGTGCTGAGTCCGCGCGAACACGATGCGTACCAGTGGCTGCCCTGGCAGGTCGCTGCGGACACCTGTTTCTCCGCTTCTAACGCGGAAGCCTGCCTGTTGCTGCCCCGGCTGGTTCAGACGCACGGGGACTGAAGCCCGTCAGACGGGCCGCAGGCGCAATGGTGCTGCGGGGTCGGACGGGTCGGCCGGATCTGGTGCCAGGCTGTCTTGTGGCGGCGGAGGAATGCGTGTGGGGTCGTCGGCGGCGTTGCGCGAGCGGATGGCCACGCCCCCTGGGTGCCGCTCGCTGTCCTGCCCCAGGATAGCCCGTGCCGGGGTGGAGCCCACGCGGGCGCGCAGCGTGTCAATGGCCTCCTGCAATGGCTCGGGCGAGGCCATGCGTGCCCGGTGGCGCAGCAGCACCTGCTGGGACATGTCCACCAGCTTGGAGTTGAGCGTTCGCTCGGCCTCTGCCAGCAGATGATGGACGGCACCGGTCGGGTCTCCGTGCAGGCTTTGCGCGATGGCGGCCTCGGCGGTTTTGTTGATGTGGACCAGGCATTCGCGCACAAGGTCGCCATACGGCGTGTGCAGGTTGCAGGCGTTGGCCAGAAGCTCGGTCAGGCCGCGCGTGTTGGCATAGCGCATGCCCAGCGCACGCACCCAGCCTTCGCCGTCGGCCAGATCAATCGACGTGACGGCCAGCACCGCCAGCAGGCTGCCCAGGTTGCAAGCGGCCTCGAAATCAAAGCTGCTGGCCGTGATCTCGCGTGCCATGCTGCGCACCGACTCCACTGCTTGCGAGAACTGCCGCTGCTGGATGAGCTGCAGCGTGCGGGCCACCTCGGCAAAACGCTGCACGCGGGCGCTGCCTTGGTGGCGCTCCAGAATGCGGCCAAAGTCGGCCATACAGCGTTCGATGCCCTTGCGGTCGTTCTCGGCAAAGTACGAGAAGGTGAGCAGCACCAGCGACTGGAAGTCAAACAGCTTGGAGTCGATGCCCAGGATGGCAGCCCGCGCCAGCACCTTGGTGGCGGTTTCGCGGTCGCCCATGTAGTACGACATCATCCCCAGCTTCTGCAGCCGCACCACCGAATCCGGCGTCAGGCCGCTGGCCGTGCGGTAGGTTTCGATGGCCTGCGAGAAATTGCCCAGCTCCACCTGCGCCCGGCCCAGCACGTCGTAGGCATCGGCAAACGAGGCGTCTTCGCCAATCAGCTCCTGCAAGGTGGTCACGGCGCGCGCCGCCTGACCCGACTCGATCTGCGCACGTGCCACGCCCAGTTTGGCCCAGGGCAGGGCGCGCGCGGCAATAACGGCTTCAAACAGCGTGCGGGCCTCGTCGTGACGACCCAGGCGCAGCAGCAACTCGGAGCCAATGCGCGCCGCATACAGCCAATAGGGTTGGCGAGACTCAAATCGCTCCACACACAGTTGGGCGGCACGCTCAAAATCTTCGGCTTCGATGGCGTCAAAAATGGGTCGCAGATGGATCTTGCGCAGCCGCGCCAGGCTGAGACGCTCAAACAGTGCGCTGGGGGTGAAGGGCTTGAGCAGATACCCGTCCAGTGCCGACTCGGCGGCCTCGGCCACGGCGGCATACGACGCCTCGGCCGTGACCATGAAAAACACGGTGGAAAACGGCAGCAGCTGCGCGCGCCGCAGATCGTCCAGCAAGGTCTGGCCCGAGTAGCCGCTTTCGCCAAAGTATTGTTCGCACAGCACGTAGTCAAACACGGTGTGCTCCAGCCGGTTGCGTGCGTCCTGCACACGGCTGCATTGCACGATGCGGGTCACGCCGTACTCACGCAGCTGCCCCACCAGAATGCTGCGTGATGTGGCATTGCTGTCAACAATCAAGGCCAGCACCTGGGGTGGGGCGGATTGTTCTTTCTCGGTTGCCATCGGTGGTGTGTACCGGCCCTGCTGCTGGCGTGGATAGGGGAAGCCCCCAGTGTAAGGGCGACCCGCACGGCGCAAATGCCGGGCAAACCCGCTGCGTGCGCGGCTTGCGACACAATCCCCCATCGCAGGCCCGGCATGGGGACTGGCAAGCGCGCTCAACTACTCCGATGAGGCTCATGGAACACGACGACATTCTGCGGGTGGCCACCTACAACATCCACAAGGGCGTACAAGGCATCGGCCCGGCGCGCCGGCTGGAGATCCACAACCTGGGGCTGGCGGTGGAGCAGCTCGACGCCGACATCGTCTGCCTTCAGGAGGTGCGCAAACTTCACCGGCGGGAACAGGCGTATTTCCAGCGCTGGCCCGAGTTGCCCCAGGCCGAGTTCCTGGCCCCCGAGGGCTACGAGGCGGTGTACCGCACCAACGCCATCACCAAACACGGCGAGCACGGGAATGCCCTGCTATCGCGCTGGCCCGTGATCGGCCACCAGCACGAAGACATCTCTGACCACCGCTTCGAGCAGCGGGGGCTGCTGCATGTGGAGGTGGACGCCCATGGCCGCCGCGTGCATGTGATCGTGGTGCACCTGGGGCTCATCCCTGGCAGCCGCATTCGCCAGATCGAACGCTTGCAGCGTTTTATCGAACGCGAGGTGCCCGGTGGCGCCCCGTTGGTGGTGGCCGGAGACTTCAACGACTGGGGCCAGCAGATCAAGCGCATGCTCGCGGGCTATTTTCTGTACGAGTTTGATGCACCGCGCACCTTCACCTACCCGGCTCGGCTGCCGCTGGCGCAACTGGACCATGTCTATGTGCGGGGCCTGACGCCGCTGTCCCTGCACGTGCCCAAGGGCCGCATCTGGTGGCGCATGTCCGACCATTTGCCGCTGATTGCCGAGTTCAGGCTGTGACGTTCCCCCCCTGTGTTGCCTCCGGCGCCTTCCCCCTGAGGGGGACGACACCCACGCTGCGGGGCGGCCCTTGCTTGGTGTCCCGCGCCTTGGCCGCGCCAGTTTCGCCGCGAGTTGGTGGCGGCCTGCAGAGATGAGAAGAAAGTCTTCCGCCACGCTGCGTGGATTCGAGTTTGCCGATGACCACCAGGTGCGCCTGCTGCAAGGGGCCGAGGAGTTGTTCCCTGCCTTGATCCAGGCCATGGATGCGGCCTTGTCGGACATCCAGTTCGAGACCTACATTTTTGATTTCACCGGTGCCGGTGCGGCGGTGGCCGAGGCCCTGATGCGCGCGGCGCAGCGCGGCGTGCGCACCCAGCTGGTGGTGGACGGCGTGGGGACCGGCGCCTTGCCGCACGACTGGGCGCAGCGCCTGCAGGCGGCCGGCGTGCAATACCGCGTGTACTCGCCGCTCGGCCCGCTGGGGTTGCTGCTGCCGCACCGCTGGCGCAGGCTGCACCGCAAGCTGTGTGTGGTCGATGGGCGCATGCTGTTTTGCGGCGGCATCAACGTGCTGGATGATTTTCACGACCCCAACTACGGCACGCTGGATGCGCCGCGTTTCGACTTTGCGGTGCTGGCCACGGGCAGCCTGGTGGCGTCGGCCAGCGAGACCATGGACCAGCTGTGGTGGCGCATGCAGGCCGTGCGCGACGCGCGCCAGCGCCGCCTGCCCGAGGCCTTGCAGGCCCTGCGCGCGGCCAGCGCCGCCCAGCACGCGGCCCGGGTCGCCCAGGCAGGCCCGCCCATGCGGGCTGCGCTGGTGCTGCGCGACAACGTGCGCAACCGCAGCCGCATCGAGAAGGCCTACCGCAAGGCCATTGGCGCGGCGCGGCACGAAGTGATCATCGCCAACGCGTATTTCATGCCCGGCGGCAAGCTGCGCCGTGCGCTGGTGATGGCAGCGCGCCGGGGCGTGCGCGTGCGCCTGCTGCTGCAGGGGCGTTATGAGTACTTCATGCAGTACCACGCGGCGCGGCCGGTGTATGGCGCGCTGCTGGAGGCGGGGGTGGAGATACATGAATACGCGCCCAGCTTTTTGCACGCCAAGGTGGCTGTCATCGACGCGCTGGGCGACAAACCCTGGGCCACCGTGGGCTCGTCCAACCTCGACCCCCTGAGCCTGCTGCTGGCGCGCGAGGCCAACGTGGTGGTGGAAGACGCCGCCTTTGCCACCGACCTGCGCCAGCGCCTGGTGCATGCCATGCAGCATGCTGGCCGGCGCATGGACCCGGCCCGGTACGCAGGCCGCCCCCTGCGCCAGCGCGTGCTCGACCGCGTTGCCTTTGGCCTCATGCGGCTGGCGTTGTGGGTTACCGGAAACAGGTATTGAGCAGGCCCCCATGGGGCGCTGCGCGCCCCGGACGCGCCATTTGCCTGCGCCTGGGCCGTGGGCAGGTGGCATGAACGACGGAATCCTGCAAGGCATTGTGCTATTGTTTTGAGAGCTTTTTGCGCTTGTCCATCAAGCGCTGGATGCCTAAAACCCTTGAACTCCATGCGCCAGCGTTCGCTGTTACGATTCTGGCCATGTCCAGCCAACCCGCCGCCGATATGACGCCCACCCCGCCGGATGATGAAGGCACGCCTGTCTCCGTGAAGATTCGCGAACGCCTTGCCGCCGCCCGCAAGCGCTTTCACGCCAATGACAACATTGCCGAATTCATCGAGCCCGGCGAGCTTGAAAAGCTGCTCGACGAGGTCGAGGTCAAGATGCAAGGCGTGCTCGACAGCCTGGTGATCAACACCCAAGGCGACCACAACACCAACAACACCGCGCGCCGCGTTGCCAAGATGTACCTCAACGAGGTGTTCCGCGGCCGCTATGTGGCACAGCCGCCCATCACCGAGTTCCCCAACGCCGAGCACCTCAACGAACTGATGATCGTGGGCCCGCTCACCGTGCGCAGCGCCTGCAGCCACCACTTCTGCCCCGTCATCGGCAAGATCTGGATCGGCGTGATGCCCAACGAGCACACCAACGTGATCGGCCTGAGCAAATACGCACGCCTGGTGGACTGGATCATGGGCCGCCCCCAGATCCAGGAAGAAGCCGTGGTGCAGCTGGCCGACCTGATCATGGAAAAGACCCAGCCCGACGGCCTGGCCATCGTCATGGAAGCCAGCCACTTCTGCATGTCCTGGCGCGGTGTGCGCGACAACGATAGCCGGATGATCAACTCGGTCATGCGCGGCGTGTTCCTCAAGGACAGCGCTCTGCGTCGTGAATTTTTGTCCCTCATTCCTGGAAAGAACTGACCATGCTGGTACGCCTGCTTTACGCCAGTCGCGCGGTCGATACCTCGCCCGCCGCCATCGAAGCCATCCTGACGCAGTCGCGCCAGCACAACCCAGGCAGCGGCATCACCGGCGTGCTGTGCTACGGCGGCGGCGTGTTTCTGCAAGCCATCGAGGGCGGACGCTCTGCGGTGAGCGAGTTGTATGGCCACATCCAGAAGGACCCGCGCCATAAGAACGTGGAGCTGCTGCACTACGAAGAAATCGCCGAGCGCCGCTTTGGCGGCTGGACCATGGGGCAGGTCAACCTGTCCAAGATCAACCACTCGATCCTGCTCAAGTATTCAGAGAAGCCCGAACTGGACCCGTATGCGGTGTCGGGCAAGGTGTCGTTTGCGTTGCTTGAAGAGTTGATGGCCACCGCCTCCATCATCGGAAGAGCCTGAAAAGCGGGGCGCTTTGCTACTGCGCGGCCTGATCCCGGGTCTGCGGTACTCGCCGCACTGGAGTGCGGCTGCGTTCCTCAACCCAGGCTGAGGCCGCTCGCTACGCAAATCACCCCACTTTTCGTCGTTGCCCTGAACTCGCCATTTCAGCCGCAGCCCACAGGTGCTGCGGCTTTTTGCATTCAAGCCGCTCCTTTTTTCCCGTGACCTTCACCGCCTTCGCCCTCATCATCCTCGCTGGCCTCATCCACGCGTGCTGGAACATCGTGGCCAAGAAGGCCGGGGGTGACTCGCGGTTTGCGTTCTTCACCTCGGTGATCATGATGGTCGTCTGGGCGCCGCTGGGCTGGTGGCTGGGGCGCGACGCGGTGCCGCAGTGGGGCGCGGTGGAGTCGGGTTTTGTCGCCGCCAGCGGGCTGCTGCATGTGGCGTATTTCGTCATCCTGCTGCGCGGCTACCGTGTGGCGGACCTCACCGTGGTCTATCCGCTGGCGCGCGGCTCGGGGCCGCTCTTGTCGTCGCTGGTGGCCATCACGCTGCTGGGCGAGCAGATCTCGGCGCTGGGAGCCTTGGGCATCGTGGGCGTGGTGGGGGGCGTGTTTCTGATCGCGGGCGGCCCGGGCCTGCTGCGCGCCGCTCATGACCCTGCCGCGCGGGCGCGGGTGCACAAGGGCATGCTGTACGGCCTGCTCACGGGGGCCTTCATTGCCAGCTACACGGTGGTCGACGGCTATGCGGTCAAGTTTCTGCTGATGTCGCCCATTCTGGTGGACTACATGGGCAACTTTGTGCGTGTGGGCCTGCTCGCGCCCGTGGTGCTGCGCGACCTGCCCACGGCCCGCACGCTCTGGCTGGCGCAGTGGCGTTTTGCGCTGCTGGTGGCGGTAGTGAGCCCAGTGGCCTATGTGCTGGTGCTGTACGCCATGCAGCAGGCGCCCCTGTCGCACGTGGCCCCGGCGCGCGAGGTGTCCATGCTGTTTGCAGCGCTGATTGGCGGGCACCTGCTGGGCGAGGGTGACCGCGTGGCGCGCATTTTTGGCGCGCTGTGTATTGCGGCCGGTGTCACGGCGTTGGCACTGGGATGACGGCCGCCGCACCACAAACCCTGCTGCTGGGCTGCGACTTCTCCAGCAGCCCCACGCGGCGCAAACCCATCGTGCTGGCGCTGGGCCAGCGCCAGGGCGCGCGCGTGTCGCTCACCGCGCTGCAGCCGTTCGACACCCTGGCCGCGTGCGGCCAATGGCTGTCTCAGCCCGGCGACTGGGTGGGTGGGTTCGACTTGCCCTTCGGCCTGCCGCGCGAGCTGATGCTGGCGCTGGGCTGGCCCACGGATTGGCTGGCGTGTATGCAGCACTACCGCGGCCTCAGCCGCGAGCAGATTCGCGCGCAGTTTGCGGCGTTCTGCGATGCCCGCCCCGTGGGCGGCAAGTTTGCCCACCGCGCCACAGACGGGCCCGCAGGCTCCAGCCCCTCGATGAAATGGGTGAATCCGCCCGTGGCCTACATGTTGCACGCGGGCCTGCCTCTGCTGCTGGATGCGGGTGTGCATCTGCCCGGCCTGCACACTGGCGACCCCCACCGCGTGGCGCTGGAGGCCTACCCCGGCCTGCTAGCGCGCGAGGTACTGCAGCGCCGCAGCTACAAAAGCGACGACCGCGCCAAGCAGACCCCCGACCGCCTCATCGCCCGCAAAGACCTGGTCAACGCGCTGGAGCTGGGCCAGACCCGCCTGGGCCTGCGCCTCAAGCTCAGCCACGCCCAGCGCGATGCGCTGGTGCAGGACGCCAGCGGCGACAGCCTGGACGCTGTGCTGTGCCTGCTGCAGGCCGCCTGGGCCGAGCAGCGCCATGCCGAGGGCGATGCGCTCTATGGCCTGCCCCCAGGGCTCGACCCGCTCGAAGGCTGGATCGTGACGGCTGAAAAGCCTTAACCAACCATTCCACCGCTTTTCCCGGCATCGGCCCGGCGCAGGCTGCGTAGCATGGGCGGTACACGCTGGATGCTCTGTTTGCCCATGCCTTTTGCCCCCCGCCTTTTGTTCGTGCTGGTCCTGCTGGCCCCGCTGCTGGTGCAGGCCGCCCCCGCGCCCTGGTATTACTGGCGCAGCTTGGTCGATGGCCAGCGCGTGTGTGCACAAACCTCGCCCGGCCACGGCTGGGAGCGCGACAGCGCTGCCTATGAAGGCCCTGGCTGCCAGCCCCGGCGCAAGGTGCTCATCGTGCCCATGCGGTAGTGTCTGCCGTTGTTTTGTTATAAAAATAATAGCTATTAAGGCTTACTGGACGGGCGGTAGCGGCCAAAAAACCTTGCAATCGTGTGTGTACATTCGATAATGGCACGCATGACCGAACTCATCCTGATCCGCCACGGCGAGACCGACTGGAACCGCGAGCTGCGCTTTCAGGGCCATGTGGACGTACCCCTCAACGCCACTGGCCACGAACAGGCCCGCCGTTTTGCAGAGCGCCTGGCTGCAGAGCGCCCCGTGGTGCACCACCTCATCTGCAGCGACCTCATCCGCACCCAGCAGACTGCCACGCCGAGCCTGCAGGTGCTGTTCCCCCAGGCCCGCATCGACACCCTCACCGACAGCGCCTTGCGCGAGCAAAACTTTGGCGTGGTGGACGGCAAGCGCGTGGACGACGTCAAGCTGGAGCACGCCGACGCATGGAACCAGTGGCTGCGTTTTGAAGCCGACTACGGCATGCCCGGCGGCGAGACCACCCGCCAGTTCCACACCCGCGTGATGGACGCCGTCTACCGCATCGCCCAGCAGCACAGCGGCCAGACCGTGATGGTGGTCACCCATGGCGGCGTGCTCGACATGATCTGGCGCACTGCGCGTGGCACGGGGTTGGATGGCCCGCGCCAGAGCGACATCCCCAACGCGGGGCTCAACCGCGTGCGGGTGAGCGGCGAAGCGGTGGAGGTGCTGAACTGGGCCGATGTGCGGCACCTGGCGGATTTGCCGGAGCAGCCGGTGTATGACCAGACGAAGTTGGTGGTGCGGTGAGCTGCGGGATGCCAGTCGGACTAACGAGGCTGTAAAAAAACCTGTTTCGCGCAAGCTCCTGCATCGCTTTGCATGCCACACACGGGGATGCTCACAGTCCTGGCGTTCATGCGCAAAGCGTGCCGCAGTTTCTGCCTGTTGGGAGTCTGGTCGCGATAGGCGGGCAGTTTCCTACCCCTTGTGCCTCGCTTGCTGCCCACACCCCGCCCTTGCCAACTTCTCAATGTTGTGCATCATGCAGTACAGATTCCACTGCGTGTTGACCTTCTTGCGCCCACGGTGGTTCAGCCGCGTTAGCTGCTTGTTGTGCCTAATGTTGGTCAGTCTCGGGGCTGACGCAGCAGGCGCTGTTGGTGGATGTGACTGCCAAGGTGTTGGCGGACAACCTGGCAGCGCTGGTGTGTAGGGCTGCGCAGACGGACCATCAACTGCAGCCCGATGAGAGGGTGTGCAACCGCGCGTATGCAGCGGTCGTGATGCAGCGCTGGTTGCCGCATGCGCTGCTTGTCCTGCGGGGCGGTTTGAAAGGCTTGCAGGAGTCGATTGCCTATGCCATTGGCCTGCTGGGCAAGAACTTGGTGCGCCGCGTGTCGCGGCCGACTCAGCCTAGACCCGCGCGGCCGTGAAGCCGCATCCGCATATGGCTTACAAGAGGTAGTGGGGGGCTTAAGTTCGGTGGATTGGAGGCGTGACCCGGCTTGCCGGGGCACGCCTCTCGATTGAAGGGTCAGACGGCGCTTTTGAACCTCGCGCCTAGTTCCGCCTTTGTGCCGTAAGACTCACGATCAGACGCCCAGCTTTCGACAAGTTTCAGCACTCCCCTCGCTATCACAAGGAATGTGTTTGCGAGGTCAAGCCTTTGCTCTTCACTGAGGTACTCGTCTTCATCTCCGATTGCCAGCTGTCGGACCCCGTTCTCATCTCGCGCGGATCTTTGCATTAGGTGCATCACGTGCTGCTCAGACAGATGGATGTAGCCAGACGACAAGGCATAGACGTGATTAACCCAAGGATTGGTTATGGCCAGCAGCTCTTTCAGGCGTGCGTCTGTCATCTTCTCGCCAGAGGAATCGGCAATCTTTCTTAGCGCTACGCCTTGAATTACCTTGTTGGCAACTCCGTGTGGATCGCCAGACATCTTGATGCCATAGAACCGGAGCACGTTGTCTAGCTGCATCCTCAGCAAACCCGCAGCCGGTATGTAGTCGCCATTTCGTGCCAGAAGGACGAAACCTCGAATCAAGCTCATTGACCTATCTAGGACCGCAAGGGCCACCGTATCAGCAGGGAAGAGGCTAGCTTCGCATCGGTCATACAAATCTTTGCCTACCTCGGCATGCCGTTCTATCAATGCCTCAAGGGCTGAGAGTGCGCTTTCCATGTGCTGTGCCCTCTAACGTAGAGGTAACGGCCCGCGCGGCTTTTTGCGCAGGTCCGGGTTGACCGCCATGTTAGGTTTTCGCGATCAGTCTGGGTAGTTTTCATTGAGGGCGAGCCCGACTTGTTTCGCAACGTGACGCACACCTTCAACGGTGGCGATTCGAGTTTGCTCAATGTTGTCTATTGCATGGATTAGAAATTGTTCATCGGCACGTGATTGAATTAGCCCCATCAAATGCTCTGACTTGAAATTCAGCATCCTCAGTTTGCGAGCAAGGTGAAGTAGGTTCTCGCTTTCAATCTGTGCGAGAAGACCGCTGAGAGCCGCCTTCTCCGTTGCCAATGGCTGAACAAATGCAATTAGGACAGAACGTGAGGCCCCACTTGGGAGCCTCATATCCATACGTGATGAGTCGCTGAGAATCCGAATCAGATCGGAGAACTCGGCTGTTAAAAGTGAACGTAGAGCCTTTCGCTCTGATGCTTCTGCTGCAGCAGTTTGAAGTCTTAGCAGGAAGATCCCGCCAAGAACTGCTAAAAAAAATGAAATGCTGGACCCTACGAGCGTGTTGTACCAATCCCAAAGCTTTTCGTGCTGTAGGCAGTACACCGCCAGTGAATAAGCCATGGCGGTCCCAAGCGTGAGAATGGAAGCGATTGCAATAGGCATAAAAAACCTAACGCTTGATTTAAGCCGCGCCGCGAAGCGGCGTCAGCTTGGACGAATTGTTAGACCTCATACCAGCGGACGCAGGCTGTTGAACAGCTGCTCAACGTGCTGGATGGAGGTATCGAGAAAAGGCAACACAGACTGCCCGTTTTCAGCAAACCGAAAATCAACCCACGTTGTGACCGTAGTGGTTGTTTCGCGGTTAGGCATCGGCATCTGCGTTCGGGGATCGATCGGGACACCCATGACACTCACGCCACCGCCAAACGTAACGCCCGGGCCCCAAGATACGGAGCCACCACCCCGCGACACCGTGACCTGCCGGGTTTCAGTGCGCGTCTGTTCCACAAGGTCTTGGTGTTTGTTCTGGTTGTTCAGCCGATTGAATTGGCCCAGCCACGGATCGTTGTACGGCTGCGCGGCTTCCAAAACGCCGAATACATCAGGATGACCGTTCTCAAGGCCGGGGAAATCTCTTGCTACGGCTTGTGAGAACTCTCTGGCAGACGGACGTATAGGAAAGTACAAGCGATCAGTAGATGGGGCGCCAACGCACTTCAGCTCGCGAACATCATGGGCCAGATAGTCCAGGCAGGACCGCAGATTCTCGAAGATGTTCTTGATCGAGACCTTAAGGTCTTCGCGTACGTGCTTTTCATGCAGCGACGCCTCGTAGGACTTCTTAACTTCTTCGAAGTCGGCGCGCGCCCTGCGGATCAACGCTTCTATGCTTCCAGCTCGCTTCATGGTTCCCCCCTGAGGTCTAACTATATTTGGACGACGTTCTGTAATCACGGGCCGGTCGGATAAAGAGCAAGATCATGCACTTACCGTTGGGGCGTGACAGCATTGTTGTTTAGTCAAACCTAAAAATCATGGATGGCCGGTGATCGGGTCGTGCAATTGACGGATCTGCCGCTTCAACTCACCGGCAACCCCAGCACCCCATTCACCACCCCCACCTGCCGCGCCAGCCTCACCGACTCTGGGTGCGCATTGACCATCGGCTGCAACACATTCTGTACTGCCGCCCACTGACCATTGCGCTGCAACGCATCCAGCCAGATCTGGTGGAACAAATCCCGCTGCGCGTGGCTTCCGCCAATCTCCACCAGCCGGGGCAGGGCCACGCCCAGTTTCTCCACCGCCGTCGCCCAGTCGCCCTGCGCATGTGCCAGCAGGCCGTGGGCGGCGGGCACGCACACCTGTTGCCACACGGTGCGCTCCTGCGCCTCGGTGCGGGTGGCGGCGTGGGCCTCGATGTTTTGTTGCAGCGTGCGTGCTGCCTCCATCCGCCCGGCGCGGGCCAGGCCGTAGAGGTATTGCAGGTCCAGGAAGGGCAGCACATGGTCGGCAAGGCGTTGCGCGATGTGGTTGGCCACATCAGCCCAGCGGTCGCCCACATCCACGCCCGTCAGCTCCAGCCGGGCGAGCAGCGACACGGCATTGATCTGGTCCTGGGTGTATTCCTTGACCACGCCCCAGACCTGGCTGTCGTAGAGCGCCAGCACTTCGGCGTGCCGGTCTTGCTCCAGCAGGAACAGCGCCTGGTGCCACCAGTTGTGCGTGACCATGAAGGAGTTCAGGTCCGTCCAGGTGTCGCTCACGCTGGCCATGAAGTCGGTACCTTCGCGGATGCGGCCCTGGGTCAGCATGACGTGGGCCAGCGCGTGGTGGGCCCAGGGCTCTTTGCGGCACAGGGTGATGGCGTGGCGTGCGGCGCTTTCAGCCTCTTGCAGGCGGTGGCATTGCTCCCAGCCAAAGGCGAGCATGCCGTGCAGGTAGGGCATCTCGGCCGCTGCGGGCAGGGCCTGCAGCGCCAGGCGCAGCATGCCGGGCGAGTCGCCCCGGTTGAACAAATGGTATTGGCCGAGCTTGAGGGAGGCGAGGTCGCGTGGGTGCAGGCGGGCTTGCTCCTCGTGCAGTGCGATGGCGCGGGGCAGGTCACCATGAACCCAGGCGGCGATGGCGGCCACAAAGCGCTGCTCACGCTCGCTGGCCTTTGCGGCATGGGTCAGGGCCTGGTCAAGGAAGGGGCGGGCGTTGCGCGGAGCGTCGGCCGACTCGGCAAACATGTGCAGCGCGGCGCAGCTGGCCTGAACGATGGGGCTGGTGTCGGCCGCCGCGTGCAGCACATTCACCGCGCGGGCTTCGCAGGCGATGAAGCCTTCGACAAAGTCATTCAAGGCCGCCGCGCTGGCGGTGTCCTGCAAGGTGACGGGGTTGCCCAGGCTATCGGTCGTGCGGGTGTGCGTGGAGGATGGCATGGGGCATTGTTAGGGGAGGTGGATCAGCCGCCCTTGATCAGCGTCAGATAGGCTTTGCGGGTGTCGGCCGATACAGAGGCCACGAGCTGCTCGTGCGGCGTTTGGTGGCGCGCCAGCATGCGGGCGGTGGCAATGGTCTTGGATTTGCAGAACCAGTGGCAGGTGTGTTGCATGAGGAACAGTTCGGCCGTCATCATGAAGGCCCGGTCTTTGGGCGAGAGGTGGCTGGTGTTCTGCACCACGTGTGCAATGCCGCGCGCGTGGATGGCCAGGGCCTTGCGCATGTCGAAGGTGAAGCTGGGCAATATCTTCTCGGCAAAGGGGATCGCCATTGCCAGGCGGCTGACGCGTGTGGTGGCCTCGGGCTCCTTGGCAAAGTCTGCGGCAAACCGGCTGAATTGCTCGGTGAGTTGCGCTTCGGTGGTGCTCAGCAGGCTCCAGATCTGCTGGCGGCGCTCGTCCGTGCTTTCGCCCAGGGCGCGCAGGTAGCCGTCGGTCAGGGCTTCCATGAGCTTTTCGATCTGGTAGTTGGCCAGGTGGCTGCCCAGCAGCGAAATGCGCTTGCGCTGCTCTTTGGCGTTGAGCATGTAGGTGCCGGTGGCGATCAGGATCGCCAGGATGAGGATGTCCATGCGGTGTGGTGCGTTCGTACAGGGGGTGGGAGAGTGGTGGCCCAGGGTGGCCCGGTGTCTGCCAACAAACCCCCCAAGGTTACCAACAACCTCCGGCCATGCTTTCAGCCCGCTGGCGGCTGGGGCCATGCCCGCTGGGGTTCACGGATCAGCTCGAACGCGTGTGCCACCTGCAGCACGCCCAGGTCGTCAAAACGTGCACCCGCAATCTGCAGGCCAATGGGCAGGCCGCTTGTGGTGTAGCCGCAGTTGACCGACGCGGCGGGCTGCTCGGACATGTTGAAGGGCACGGTAAACCCGATGTGCTCCAGCGGGCGCAGCGGGTCGTTGGTGGGCGAGGGCAGTTCGGCCTGGAAGGCGGGCATGGGCGCCACGGGGGAGATCACATAGTCAAAGGCACTGCAGGCCTTCACGGTGTTGACCCGCGTCAGGTGGAACTGGTGGCTGGCGTTGAAGACTTCGGTGCCACTCATGCCCGCTGCGCTGTCGGCCCAGGTGCGAATGTAGGGCAGCACCTTGTCGCGCCGCGCGGCGGGCAGGGCCTGCAGGTCGATGTGCGAGCGCATGCGCCAGAAATGGTCCATGCCGTCGAGCATGGCCTGGGTCATGAAAGGCGCCATGGGCACGATGGTGGCGCCCGCGGCCTCCATGAGTTTTGCTGCGCGTTCTACGGCGGCTTTCACCTCGGTCTCCACGGGCAGGCCACAGCCCGCATCCAGCAGCAGACCAATGCGCAGGCCGCGCAGGCGTTCGGCGCCCTTGTTGAACTGGCTCCACGCGATGTCCTGGTAGGGCAGGCTCATGCTGTCGCGCGCGTCGGGCTGGCTCAGCACCTGCATCATCAGCGCTGCGTCGGCCACGGTGCGGGTCATGGGGCCTGCGGCGCGGCCGGTGTAGGGTGGATCGATCGGAATGCGGCCCAGGCTGGGCTTCAGGCTGAAGATGCCGCACCAGCTGGCGGGCAGGCGCAGCGAGCCGCCGATGTCGGTGCCGATGTGCAGTGGGCCGTAGCCTGCGGCTGCGGCAGCGCCACCGCCGGCGCTGGAGCCACCGGGGCCCTTGCGGGTGTCCCACGGGTTGCGCGACAGGGGGTGAAAGGTGGACAGGCCCGAGGACAACATGCCGTAGTCAGGCATGGTGGTCTTGGCCACGATGACGGCGCCCGCCTCGCGCATGCGGGCGGCGGGCGGTGCATCGGCAGCGGCGGGCACCAGCTCGACGGCGGCGGTGCCCAGCGGCGTTGGATCGCCTTCGGTGGCGATGTTTTCCTTGATGGTGCTGGGCACGCCGTCCAGCGCGCCCTTGGGCTCACCACGCAGCCAGCGGGCTTCTGATTCGCGGGCTTGCGCCAGGGCCATCTCAGGGCGCAGCAGGTAGGTGGCGCGGATGTGGGGCTCCCACCGCTCAATGTGGGCCAGCACGGCCTGCGTGACCTCGACGGGGGACAGCGTGCGCTGGCGGTAGGCGGCAAGGAGGTCGTGGGCGGGCAGGTCGTGCAGGGCTGTCATGGCGGGGGTTGGGGAGTTTTATCAATAAAAATGGCTGCTAGCGCTTATTGGTAAAGCGCTGGCAGCTATTATTTTGGGAGCTGTCTGCTTCTGCGGGCTTCAGCTATTCACTGCGCTGTGCGCTGCCCGCGAAACTGGCGTGGCCCAGGCGCGGGCAGCCGAGCAAGGGCCGCCCCGCAGCGAGGGCTGCCTCCCCCTGCCCGCATTGCGCAGCAATGCGAGAGCGGGGGGAAGGCCCGAAGGGCCTCAGGGGGGTGCCCCATCTCAAGACCAGGACAGCGCGGAGATGTCGTTCACGAACACGGGCATGTCTTTCCACAGGCCCTTGAGGTTCTTGTTGGCCACCGTGATCCATTGGTTGGAGTACAGGAAGGCGTGCACTGCATCGTTGGCCAACAGGCGCTGCGCATCGCCCAGCAGCTTGGCGCGGTCGGCGGGGCGTGCTGCGTTCTTGATCTGGGTGAACAGGTCGTTGAACTTGGGCGAGTTGTAGGCCCAGTAGTAGTCGGGCTTGGCAAAGTTGCCCAGGTCGAAGGGCTCCACGTGGCTGATGATGGTCAGGTCGTAGTTCTTGCTGCCATAGGTGCCGCTGAGCCACTGCGCCCATTCCACGTTCTGGATCTTGGCGACGATGCCGACCTTGGCCAGCTGGGCGGCCACCACCTCGCCGCCCTGGCGGGCGTAAGGCGTGGGGGGCAGCGTCATGGTCAGCTCCAGCGGCGTCTTGATGCCGGCTTCGGCAAGCAGCTTCTTGGCCTTCTCGGGGTCGTAGGGGTTCACGCCCGTGGTGTCCACATAGCCAAAGGCGCCAGGCACGTAGTGGCTGCCAATGGGCGCACCGTAGCCGTCGCCCGCGCCTTCGATCACGGCCTTGCGGTCAATGGCTGCGGCAATGGCGCGGCGCACGCGCACATCGTCCAGCGGCTTCTTGCCGTTGTTGATGGCCAGAATGGTCTTGGCGCGCGAGCCTGCCACGATCACCTGGTACTTCGGGTTGGCCTTGAACTGTGCCACGCTGCGCGGTGTGACGCGCGGGAAGGCGTCCACGTCACCGGCCAGCAGGGCGGCCACCTGGGCGGCTGGGTCGGAGATGAAGCGGAAGGTGGCGCGCTTGATCTTGATGGCCTTGGCGTCGCGGTAGCCGTCCCACGCGGTCAGCACCACGGACGATCCCTTGTTCCAGGCCTGCAGCTGGTAGGGGCCGGTGCCAACGGGCTTGTTCGCGTTGGTGTCGGCGCTCTTGGGCTCCACGATGATGGAGGTGGCCTGGCCGAGAATGAACAACAGGTCGGGGTCGATCTCCTTGTTGAGCAGCACCACGGTGTAGTCGTCCACCACCTGGGTGGTGATGCCTGCAAAGGTGCGCTTGTCCTTGTTGGTGCTCTTCTCACCGCCCGCGCGGTCGTACGAGAACTTGACGGCCGCAGCGGTGAAGGGCTCGCCGTTCTGGAACTTCACGCCACGGCGCAGCTTGAAGGTGTAGGTCTTGAGGTCGGGCGAGACCTCCCAGCTTTCGGCCAGCAAGGGCGACACGCTGCCGTCGGGGTTGATCTTGGTGAGTGTCTCGAAGATGTTGTACTGCACGATCTCGGCGATGGCAGATGCCGCACCGGCGGTGGGGTCCAGGCCTGGGGGCTCCAGCGTCATCGCCAGCGTCACCGCATCTTTGCGGCTTTGCGCCATGGCGCCAAGCGAGGTGGACAAGGGCACAGCGGCGATGGCGCCAGTGGCAAGGACGGTACGGCGGTTCAGCATGTTCGGACTCTCCAGACAAAAAACCAGACGAAGACCCCGGCGCCTTTGCAATGGGTTACCGGGGAGCACAAAAGCTTTTTACACCATCACATCGGTATTTGGTTACACGATTTTTGCTGCGGCCGCAGCAGCGGCACGGCGCGCCCTTGCACGGCCCGGCAGCACCTGCGGCACCGCAGCCACCAGCGATTGCGTGTACGGGTGCTGCGCGTTGCGGAACAGCTCTCCGGGAGAACCCCGCTCTACGATGCGGCCCTGGTAGAGCACCACCACCTCATCACACAGGTGATTCACCACCGCGAGGTCGTGGCTGATGAGCATGTAGGTGATGCCGAAATGCTGCTGCAGGTCCTGCATCAGGTTCAGCACCTGGGCCTGCACCGACACGTCGAGCGCGCTCACGGGTTCGTCCGCCACGATGAGGCGGGGCCGCGTGATGAGCGCACGCGCTATGGCGATGCGCTGGCGTTGGCCGCCAGAAAACTCGTGCGGGTACTTGCCCAGGTCATTGGTGCGCAGGCCCACTTGCGACAGCACCTGGGCGGCCTGCTCGCGCTGCTCGGCGCGCGTGGTCTGTCCTTGCGCCTGCAGTGGCTCGGTCACGATGCGCTCCACGGTCTGGCGCGGGTCCAGTGATCCATATGGGTCCTGAAAAACCATCTGAAAGTCGCGCCGCGCCTGGCGCAGCTGCTCGGCGGGCAACTGGTGCAGGTTGCGGCCCAGCAGCTCGACCGTGCCGGAGGTGGGGGTATCGAGCGCCATTACCAGCCGTGCCAGGGTGGACTTGCCCGAGCCCGATTCGCCGACGATGCCGAGGCTGCGGCCCGAGGCAATCGAGAAGTTCACGCCGTTGAGGGCATGCACCTTGCCGGGTGGCTTGAACAGATGGTCGCGCGGCAGCGTGTATTCACGCACCAGGTCTTTGACCTGCAGCAGCGGCGTTTCTGCGGGATCGGTGCTGTGCAGCGCCTGGGTCATGCGGCCACCTCGACGATGTTTACCACCTGGGCACTCTGGGCTTCGGCAATGGCCTCGCGCCGCAGACAGCGCACCTCGTGGTCGCCATCGGCATCGGTGGCCACGAGCGTGGCCTCGGGCTGGTTGTGGTGGCAGGCATCCACCGTGTAGCTGCAGCGGCCCGCAAAAGGGCAACCTGAAGGCAGGTCGACCAGCTCAGGCACCGTGCCCGGAATGGTGGACAGGCGAGGGCGCTGGCCGGGCGCGTGCACGGCGCCCAGGTGAGGCCGGGCGGCAAACAGGCCGCGTGTGTAGGGGTGGGCCATGGCCGAGAAGACCGAGGCGGTGGAGCCGCTTTCGACCACGCTGCCGCCGTACATCACCATCATGCGGTCCACGTTCTGCGAGATCACGCCCAGGTCGTGCGAGATCAGGATGAGCGCCATGTTGCGCTCGGCCACCAGATCGCTGATGAGGTCCAGGATCTGTTGCTGGATCGTTACATCGAGCGCAGTGGTGGGCTCGTCGGCAATCAGCAGGTCGGGCCCGCAGGCCAGCGCCATCGCGATGGTGATGCGCTGGCGCTGCCCGCCGGAGAACTGGTGCGGATAGGCGTCAAAGCGCTGCGCGGCGTTGGGAATGCCCACGCGGTCCAGCAGGGCAATGGCTTCGGTGCGTGCGGCTGCCGCATTCATGCCCCGGTGCAGGCGCAGCGGCTCTGCCACCTGGCGGCCTATGGTGTGCACGGGGTTGAGCGCGGTCATGGGCTCCTGGAACACCATGCCAATGCGGTTGCCGCGCATCTGGCACATCTGTGCATCGGTGCGGCCCACCAGCTCTTGGCCATCAAAGCGAATGCTGCCGGTGACCTGCGCGCTGTCAGGCAGCAGCCCCATGAGCGACATGGCGGTGATGGATTTGCCACAGCCTGATTCACCAATCAGGCCCAGGGTTTCACCGCGCGCCAGCGAAAAGCTCACGCCGCGTACGGCATCGGCCGGGCCCCGGTGCGTCTGCAGGCGGATGCGGAGGTTGGAGACTTCGAGCAGGAAAGACATGGAGAACAGTTCGTGCAAGGTTCGGCGGAGGTTTCAGCGCTTGCGCGACAAGCGTGGGTCCAGCAGGTCGCGCAGACCATCGCCCAGCAGGTTCAGCCCCAGCACGGCCAGCGCAATCGCCACACCAGGCCAGACGGCCAGCAGCGGGGCTTGGAACATCAGCGTCTGTGCTTCGCTGAGCATGCGGCCCCAGGAGGGTTGGGGCGGCTGGGTGCCCAGGCCCAAATAGGAGAGTGCGGCTTCGGCCAGGATGGCAATGGCGAACTGGATGGTGGCCTGCACGATGAGCACCGACAGGATGTTGGGCAATACATGCTCCAGCGTGATGCGCAAGCTGCCCTTGCCGCAGGCGCGCGACGCCAGGATGTACTCACGCGACCACACCGCGTTGGCCGATGCACGGGTGACGCGCGCAAACGTCGGGATGTTGAAGATGCCGATGGCAATGATGGAGTTGACGATGCCCGCGCCGAACACAGCGGTGAGCATGATGGCGGACAGGATGGCCGGGAAGGCAAACGTAAAGTCGGCCAGCCGCATGATGAGTTCTTCGACCCAGCCGCGCTTGGCCGCAGCCAGCAGGCCCAGCGCCGTGCCAACGGTCAGCCCGATGCCCACGGCGATCACGCCCACCAGAATGGAATTGCGCGCACCCACCAGCAACAGCGACGCCACATCACGCCCAAAGGCATCGGTGCCCAGCCAGTGTGTGCCGGTGGGCGACTGCAGCTTGGAGGCCAGGTCCATCTCGTAGGGCGACCAGGGTGTCCAGACCAGCGACAGTGCAGCGGCCATCAGGAGCAGCAGCGACAGGACGGCGCCGATCACGAAGCTGCGGTGGCGCAGCGCGCGGTGCAGCCAGCTGGGGGCAGAGGTGACAGAAGGCGAAGGAATGACAGCGTTCATGGGGGGATCAGATGTCGGAGGCCTTCACGCGCGGGTCGATCACGGCGTAAAGGATGTCCACCACGAAATTCACGATGACCACCATGGCGGCGAGCAGCATCACGCAGTTGCGCACCACGATCAGGTCGCGGTTGGAGATGGACTGGAAGATCAGCCGCCCCAGGCCGGGCAGGTAGAACACGTTCTCCACCACGATGGTGCCGGCCAGCAGGTTGGCAAACTGCAGCCCCATCACGGTGATTACCGGGATCATGGCGTTGCGCAGCACATGGCCCCAGAGCGCCGCGCGCTGCGACAGGCCCTTGGCGCGGGCAGTGCGCACAAAGTCTTCGCGCAGCACCTCCAGCACGGCCGAGCGCGTGATGCGCGCGAGGATGGCGGCCTGCACCACGGCCAGCGCAATGGCGGGCAGCAGCAGGGCCTTGAGGGCTTCGAGTGGACTACCGCCAGCGTCTTCGGTCCAGCCGGGGAAGCCACCGGCCGAGAACCACTGCAGTTTCACGGAGAACAGCAGGATCAGCAGAATGGCGAACCAGAAATTGGGGATGGCAATTCCGATCTGTGCCAGCCCCATCACGCCGACATCACCGATCTTGTTGTGGCGCGATGCTGCATACACACCTGCCACCAGGGCCAGCACGGTGGTGATGACCATGGCCATCAGTGCCAGGGGCACCGTGAGGGCCAGGCGTTCCAGCACCAGGTCGAGCACGGGTGAGCTGTAGGCATAGCTGTCGCCCATGTTGCCGACCACCAGCCCGCTCACCCATTGCCAGTAGCGCAGGCTGGCGGGCTGGTCTAACCCCAGCTTGCTGGCAAGCGCAGCCACGGCTTCGGGCGAGGCGTCGGGTCCCATGAGCATCTGGGCGGCGTTGCCCGGCAGGATCTCCAGCACCAGAAACACAACAATGGACGCGCCGATAAGCGTGGCCAGGAGGGTAATAAACCGCTTGAGAAAAAACAGGCCCATGGGTGAGGTGGGTGAGGAGAGGGGTAGGGCGCGCGGGCGTCAAAATTAATGTGTATACACAGCATAACGGTAAAAACATCCCCGTCAGCGGTGGTGGGTTGCAGTGTGGCATGCAAGGCACATGCCACCAGCGCGGGATAATACGGAGCATGAACCGCGCCGCGTACCCCTTCTCCATTGTTTTTGGCCCTGTGCCCAGGGAGGTCGTATGGCGCTGATGATCACCGACGAGTGCATCAACTGTGATGTGTGCGAGCCCGAATGCCCTAACCAGGCCATCTATCTGGGGCAGGAGATCTACGAGATCGACCCGAACAAGTGCACGGAATGTGTGGGGCACTTTGACGAGCCCCAATGTGTGCAGGTCTGCCCCGTCGCCTGCATCCCCGTGAACCCGCAGCACGTCGAGAACCGCGAAACCCTGTGGCAGAAGTTCCAGCGGTTGCAGGCGCCAGCTTCGAGTTAGTTTGTAGTGTTTTTTGGCTCTAGCGCTTATCTATCAAGCGCAAGAAGCTATAAAAATAATAGCTATTGACCGAAGGGGATGCGACGGACCGTCGTTACCCCTGACGTGCCGCTCAGTCTTCTGCAGGGCGGGGGGGCTTGGGGCGCGGCGGTTTGGTGGTGTGGATGAGCAAGATGGCCTTGTCCATCTCGCCTGCCAGCATGGCCGGGTAGGCCTTCAGCGAATGGACGATGCTGTCTTCGATCAGCGTGCGCTGGTCGGGGGAGGGCTTTTTGAGCACCCAGTTGGCGACTTCGCTTTTCACGCCTGGGTGGCCGATGCCCACGCGCAGGCGCCAATAGTCAGGGGAGCCGAGCTGGCCATGGATGTCCCGCAGGCCGTTGTGCCCTGCATGGCTGCCGCCGCGCTTGAGCTTGACCTGCCCTGGCGGAATGTCCAGTTCGTCATGCACCACCAGGATTTCTTCGGGCTGGATCTTGAAGAAGCGCGCCAGCGAAGCCACCGACTTGCCCGAGAGGTTCATGAAGGTCTGTGGCTGCAGCAGCCAGACGCTTTGCCCATGCACCGTCGTGCGCGCTACCAGCCCGTGGTAGCTGCGCTCGGGCACCAGCGTGGCCTTGAGTTCGCGCGCCAGCGCATCAATCCACCAGAAACCGGCGTTGTGGCGGGTGGCTTCGTAGTCTGGCCCGGGGTTTCCAAGGCCTACAAACAGCTTGATCATTGGCGGGATTATCGGTGGGTGTGGGGTGGTTAGAGCCAGACGGTTTGCAGATGCGAATGGCTTTGCGCCAATGAAAACGGCCCACACAAGGTGGGCCGTTGGGGGTCAACGCCGCAGGGCGGGCTGACCGGGTGAAGTCATCGAGGTCGTTGACCGATTACTTCTTGCCCTTGCCCTTGCCCTTGGCGTCGGCAGCAGGAGCGGCTTCGGCAGGGGTCTCAACGACCACCACTGGAGGCACCACGGACACCAGCACGGGGTTGTTGTTCTGACCGCCACGGATCTTGGCCGTCACGCCCTTGGGCAGCTTGATGTCCTTCAGGTGCAGGGATGCGCCCTTTTCCAGCTTGGACAGGTCCACAGCGATGAACTCAGGCAGGTCCGAAGGCATGCAGGTCACGTCCAACTCGTTCACGATCGGGTTGACCATGCACTTGTCGACCTTGACGGCGTTGGACTCGTCAGCACCGCTGTAGTGCAGTGGCACCTTCATGTGCAGCTTGGTCTTTTCGTCCACGCGCTGGAAGTCGATGTGCAGCACGAGTTGCTTGTAGGGGTGGTATTGCACGTCACGCAGCAGAACCTTGGAGGTCGTGCCGGCAACTTCCATGTCCAGCACGCTGGAGTGGAAAGCTTCCTTCTTGAGGGCGTGCCACAGTGCATTGTGGTCCACCTCGATGAGTTGGGGTTCGGCGGTGCCACCGTAGACGATGCCAGGCGTCTTGCCCGAATTGCGCAGACGGCGGCTCGCACCCGTACCTTGCTTGGCGCGCTCAAAAGCGACGAAGTTCATAACTAGCTCCTGAAAAGGACAGACCGCGACCAGTCTTGCCCTGTTTTAAAAAGGCCCGCGATAGCAGGCCACACTTCGTTCCCGAACCAACAGACAAGCCTCCCGAAGGAGGCTTGGTGTCCTGTTCAACCGTCTTTCCAAGCCGAAGGCCTCTTGCGAGCCCCGCGTTTGTCAGAACAGGTTGTCTTGGTCCGAGAACAGACTCATCACCGACTCACCCTTGGCAATGCGCTGGATCGTCTCGGCGATCAGCGGGGCCACGGAAAGTTGGCGAATCTTGGCGCATCCCCGGGCGTTGTCGCTCAGCGGGATGGTGTTGGTCACCACCACTTCATCGAGGGCCGAGCCCTTGGCGATGCGTTCGATGGCAGGACCCGAAAAAATAGGGTGCGTACAGTAGGCGTACACCTTCTTGGCGCCACGCTCCTTGAGCACCTCAGCGGCCTTTACCAGCGTGCCGGCGGTGTCGATCATGTCGTCCATGATCACGCAGTTGCGGCCTTCGATTTCGCCGATCACGTGCATGACTTCGGACACGTTGGCTTTGGGGCGGCGCTTGTCGATGATGGCCAGATCGCAGTTGAGCTGCTTGGCCAGTGCACGGGCGCGCACCACGCCACCCACGTCGGGCGAGACCACAATCAGGTCTTCATAGTTCTTCTGGCGCAGGTCGCCCAGCAGCACGGGCGACGCGTAGATGTTGTCCACCGGGATGTCGAAAAAGCCCTGGATCTGGTCGGCATGCAAGTCCATGGTCAACACGCGTGCCACGCCCACGGCTTGCAGCATGTTGGCCACCACCTTGGCGGTGATAGGCACGCGCGTCGAACGCGGGCGGCGGTCTTGGCGGGCATAGCCGAAGTAGGGGATCACGGCGCTGATGCGCTCGGCCGATGCACGCTTGAGCGCATCAACCATGATCAGCAGTTCCATGAGGTTTTCGTTGGTGGGGGCGCAGGTGGACTGCACCACGAAAACATCGCGTGCACGCACGTTTTGCTTGATTTCAACGGTGACTTCACCGTCGGAGAATCGACCCACGTCAGCCGCACCGAGGGTGGTGCCGAGGTGTTGGGCAATTTCAGCTGCCATGCCAGGATTGGCATTGCCGGTGAAAACCATGAAGTCGGGGTGGTTGGCTTGCATGAGCGTCCCAGCAGTCTGAAATAAAAGCCCGTACGCGTAAAGCGTTTGGCAGGGGAAGAAGGATTCGAACCTTCGCATGCCGGAATCAAAATCCGGTGCCTTAACCAGCTTGGCGACTCCCCTACACAGGTCAACTACCGAAGGCAGCTAACCTTAATTCTTGCCTGATGCCCAACCTGCCAGAGGATGGACCATCAGATTTTCACATTCCTTAACTTGCCAGCCCTGTGAGGCTCCACTCAAGTCAACTGCATGTGACATATGCGCAAACACTGCACTTCCTGAGCCTGTCATCCTGCCTTGCAATCCTCGGGCATCGAGCCATTCAATGGCTTCGGTAACCTCGGGGCAAAGTGCCTGGGCAACTGGCTGCAAGTCGTTTCGACCGAAGTCAAAGTGTGCTGCAGCAAAGCCTAAGATTGTAGCACTATCTGAATCGCGTTTCAAACTTGGTGACGAAAAAATTGCTTTTGTCTCCAAGCCTGCAGCGGGCTTCACGATGGCAAAGCGCGCTTGCGGTAGTTGCTGTGCTTTCTCAAGCGGCGTGATTGTCTCACCAATTCCTTCGACCCAAGCGTTGTGACCGCGTAAAAAAAATGGAATGTCTGCACCGAGCTTCAGACCAATAGCTTCCAGTGCCGATTGCGACAGGTTCAGACCCCACAACCTGTTAAGGGCAAGCAAGGTGCTGGCTGCATCGGAAGAGCCACCACCCATGCCCGCCTGCGAGGGGATGTTTTTCACGACGCCAATGTGTGCACCCTGGGTGCAGCCGGTGGCTCGCTGCAGTGCGAGCGCGGCCTTGATCGTCAGGTCTAGCTCTGGCAGTGCTGTGCCCAGGTCTTCGCGTGTGATAGCGCCACCGGCGCGGCGCTCGAAATGGAGGGTGTCGCACCAGTCGATCAACATGAAGACCGACTGCAGCAGGTGGTACCCGTCCGCGCGTTGGCCTGTGATGTGAAGGAACAGGTTGAGCTTTGCCGGAGCCGGCACGTCATACAGGGATTGCATGGCAACGAATTGGGCGCGTGAGGAGGGCGGCTAGCGGGTCAGTGCGATGCGCAAAGTGGCCTGGGGGGCGGGGTCGTCGCGGTGTGCCACCAGTCGCCCCTGTTCCAGGGCCGAAAGATCGGCCCTCCAACCTGGCACAGTGGTTTGTACACCCTTGAGCCAGGCGAACAGGGCGGCCACGGGGATGCGCGTGCCCGTCACATCCTGCAGCAGTGCGTCGAGCGAATCAGAGGTCCGCGATTCCTGCGCGCTGGTCAGCTGTGCATGGCCATCTTTCCATTCCAGCTGTGCGATGCGGCTGCCGAGCGGGCTGATCAGTGCAAGCCCCCCGGTCTGTGCATTGCCCCGCAGTTCAAATATTGCAGAGAACGACTGCGATGCCTGTCCTTCCACCTGCAGGGCGATACGCCCATTCCAGGCATCTTCTTCGCCTGCAGGTACCTGTGGCGGCTGCGCGCAGCCGACCAGCCACAGTGCGCAGGCCACCCACAACAGCATTCCGGCGACACGTGGGCCGACCATGACGCGCGCAACGCGTTGAAAAGGAGTTCCTGAAACTCCGTGCATCAAAGGCTCACCCCAAGGCGCTTCAGCGTTTCTTTCAGCGTTTCATTCTCAGGGCTTGTCCGCGCGCCTTCTTTCCAGACCTTGAGGGCAGCTTCCTTGTCACCCAGGCTCCAAAGCACCTCACCGAGATGCGCTGCGATTTCTACATCCGGGCGAGCTTTGTAGGCGGTTTCCAGGTGCCGCTTGGCCTCTGCCTTGTTGCCCATGCGAAACTCCACCCAGCCTAGGCTGTCGGTAATGAAGGGATCGGAGGGGGCGAACTCCATAGCTTTCAGAATCAGCTGTTTGGCTTCGTCCAAGCGCACGCCCCGGTCTGCCAATGAATAACCGAGGGCGTTGTAAGCATGGTGGTATTGAGGCTTCTGGGAAATCACCTGCCTCAGCAGCTTCTCCATAGTCTCCGGGTGACCCGCTTTTTCGGCCAGCATGGCTTGGTCATACACCAGTTCGGCGTCATCAGGTGCGAGCGCCACAAGCTCGCTCTGGACTTGGTAGGCTTCCTGGTAAAGCCGCAGGTCACGCAGTAGCTGCACCTCGGCCAGCAGCTTCATGCGTTTGTCGTCAGCAGAGGTTCCTGGCAGGTTTCGCAGCAGTTCCCGCGCCTGGGCCACTTTGCCCTGCCGTGCCAGCAGGGACGCGCGGCGGCTTTGCGCACTGAAGGCTTCGTCCACGTTGTCGATGCGGTTCAGCCACGCTTCTGCAGCGGCAAAATCGCCCTTCTTCTCTGCGAGCTGTGCGGACAGCAAATAGGCTTGCGTAAGCCCTTTCTGACGCACTTCAGGATCGGTCGCGGCGGAGGTGAGCTCCATGAAGCGCTGCAGCGCACTCTCTGCAGCGGAGAGCCTGTTGTCTTGCAACTGCAGGGTGGCCAGCACCAGCCAGGCCTCTACCAAGTCCGGTTTCTCTTTGGTGACGTATTCCAGTTGACGGGCAGCATCGGGGTAGCGCTGCAAGCCCAAAAGAACCCGCGCATAGCCCATTCGCAACTCTGGCACGGGTTGTTTGGCAAGTGCTTGTGTTACCAGTGGTTCGGCCTCGGGGGTGTTCTCTTCCATCAGCTCCAGCGCCAGCCTGGCGGCCCCCTCGTTAGCGTCGTCAAGAGCCTGCGCGCGCCGAGCGGCATCCATTGCCCCCGATTTATCGCCCGCCGCGAGGCGAAGGCGACCCAGGGATACCCAGGCCACAGGGCCGGTGGCAGGGTGGGAAAGCTCGTCCACGAGGGCGGCTTCCACCACCTTCGCCGCCAGCGCCTTGTCGCTGGCACGCCCGTACATCTGGGGCAGTGCAGACAGGGTCGAAGCCTTTGCGCGGGGGGATGATTGGGCGAGTTCCTGGCGCAGCAGATCGGGTGTTTCGCCAATACGGTTCAGTGCAACAAGAATTTGCAGCACATAGCGATTCGCCTCGCGCGACTGTGGCAGGGCCTCTTTCCATGCCTTGGCAGCTGCCAGTGCATATTCACCCGATCGTGACTGCAAGGCGATATCTGCGGCCCTTTGGTAGAGTTGGCCATCTGCGCTGCGGCGTGCAGCCTCCAGCATGAAGGCATAACCAGCACCGGGGTCGCCTGTCCGGGCGCTGATTTCGCCCAGGAAAATCTCGTAGAACAATTCAGCATCCAGTGCCGGGTTGGATACCACTGGAGATTCATCTGTGGCGGGGCGGCTGTCACTGCCGGTCTGTTGTGCCCATGCTGAGTGGGCGGATACCGCGATCACGGTCGTCAATGCGGCAATCCGAAAGCTGTGAAATAGCACCATCGGGTCATAATAATCCATGCCTGTTAACCCATTGCCGGGGTCTTTGTATGCCTGAGTTGCCCGAAGTGGAAGTGACCCGCCGCAGTTTGGTTCAGGCCATCACTGGCGCCAGCATTGAGGCGGTCACCCTCGGCAAACCCTTGCGCTGGCCTCTGGGGTGCGCGCCACAGACTTTGGTGGGGCAGCAGGTGATGGGCCTGCGCCGCCGCGGAAAATATTTGCTGGCCGATACCAGTCGAGGAGTTCTGCTCGTGCATCTTGGGATGTCGGGCAGCCTGCGCTTCAGCCAGGGGTTACCGGCGGCCGGAGTCCACGATCACTTTGACATGCTGACCAGCCAGGGGACGCTGCGGCTGCACGATCCGCGCCGATTCGGTGCCGTGGTGTACGTTCATGGGGAACAAGACCCTGTTGCAACCAAGCTTCTGGGCGGGCTGGGAATGGAGCCGCTGTCTGACGGATTCTCTCTTGCTGCTTTCCAGGCTGGTCTGAAAAAGAGCCAGATGCCCATCAAACAGTTGCTCCTGGCTGGCCGGCTGGTGGTGGGGGTTGGCAATATCTATGCGTCAGAAGTGCTTTTTCTAGCTGGAATCCGTCCCACGACGAGTGCGTCGCGTATCGGGCCTGCGCGGGTGCTCAAATTGCACGCTGCCATTCGGTCTGTATTGGCGCGGGCCGTGGATATGGGGGGCAGCACGCTGCGCGATTTTTCCAATGCAGATGGAATGGCAGGCCACTTTCAGACCCAGACCAACGTTTATGGACGCGATGGATCGCCGTGCCATGTTTGTGGCACTTCGATAAAGGTGCTGCGCCAGGGGCAGCGGAGCAGCTATTTTTGCCCGATGTGCCAGCGGCCTTGAATCAGGTCAAGCACCAATTCGCCGTGGCATGACGGCCCGCGAGCGGTCGATGCTATATTTTGTGTATGCCTGCCCTGCAGGCCATTCTTAGATCTCTGGGAGCAAAGTGGGACCTTCATTCAACGAACAGTTCGACCAGCATGGTGCCTGGCGGCGTGAGTTCGCCCAGCAACTCAAGCGGCTGGCCGAGTGGATGTCCTCGCACGAACTCATGGATGCAGCCGTCCAGGAGCGGCTGCAACGCCTGGAGGAGCAGGTTCGCAGCGACAAGGTCATGGTGGCGTTTGTTGCAGAATTTTCGCGCGGCAAATCTGAGTTGATCAACGCGATCTTCTTTGCAGACTATGGCCGCCGCATCATGCCTGCGAGTGCAGGGCGCACCACCATGTGCCCCACCGAACTTGGGTACGACGCCAGCGTGGCGCCCAGCCTTCGTCTGCTGCCCATTGAAACCCGACTGCAGATGCAGAGCCTGGCGGAGTGGAGGGTTAAAACGGACCGGTGGCAGGAGATCCCCCTGGATGTCGGAAACGCGGACCAGATTGCCAAGGCGCTCGAAAAGGTGGCCGAAGTACGAAAGGTCAGCCTGGACAACGCGCGGGCATTGGGCTTTTGGCACGATGATCTGACCGATGAAAACCCTGTGCCTGATGCCCAGGGCTTGGTGGAGGTGCCCATGTGGCGCCACGCCCTCATCAATATTCCCCATCCTTTGCTGAAACAGGGGCTGGTGATTCTGGACACGCCAGGGCTGAATGCCGTGGGCGCTGAGCCTGAACTGACCGTCAACCTGATTCCGCAGGCGCATGCGGTGGTCTTCATTCTGAGCGCTGATACCGGAGTTACCCGCTCTGATTTGTCCATCTGGCGCGAGCACCTGGCCATTTCGGCGGACAGCATGGATGCCCGGCTGGTGGTGCTCAACAAGATAGACACCTTGTGGGACACGCTCAATTCTGCAGAGCAGGTGCAGGCGCAGATGGAGCGCCAGTGCAGTACGTCTGCGGAAATGCTGGGTGTTCCGCTGGACAGGGTTGTGCCCGTGTCTGCGCAAAAAGGGCTGGTCGCCAAGATCACTGCTGATGATCTGCTGCTGGAGACCAGCGGCCTGCCTGTTCTGGAAGAGGCGCTGGCCAAGGGAATCATGGGGCGGCGGCAATCCATTTTGCGGGCGGCTGTGGCCAACGGCGTGGCCAGTTTGCGCACTGAGACTTCTCGGGTCATCAATATCCGACGCCGAGATCTTGACGACCAGATGGCCGAATTGCGAAGCCTGCGCGGCAAGAATGCGTCTGTGATCGAATCGATGCGGCATCGCATTGAGCAGGAACAGCGGGAGTTTGACCTGAGCACTTCCAAAATCCAGGCGGTGCGTGCGGTCCATCTGAAGCTGCTTCGAGATGTATTTCAGCAGTTGGGTGCCAAGGCGCTCAAAGTCGAGCTTTCGGAATTGGCGCAGACCCTGCAGCAAAAAGGGCTCAAGCTGGGTGTGAAGAAAATCTATCTTCAGACTTTCGACAAGTTGCGCGGTACGCTGGACAAAGCACAAGCGTCAGGCACTGAGATTCAGGCCATGTTGGGTGGCACCTTCAGGCAACTCAATGCCGAGTTCGGCTTTTCTCTGCAGGTCCCCTCGCCTCCGCAGCTGGAGCACTTTACGCACGATCTGAATCAGATCGAACAGAGCCATCTCCAATACCTCGGCATGGGTAATGCGCTCAAGCTGGCCCAGCCCGAGTTTGCGGAACGTCTGGTCCGGGCTCTTGCCATGCGTTTGCGCACCGTGTACGAATCGGCCGCGAACGATCTTGAACTGTGGAGCAAATCTGCTACGGCCCAACTGGATGCGCAGCTGCGTGAGCGTCGCCGTAGTTTTGCGCGTCGCATCGAGGCTGTGGATCGCATTCAGCAGGCTGCCAGCGGTTTGGTGGAGCGCATTGCGGAAATTGAAGCGAGTGAGGATGAGTTGGTCCAACTGGAGCAAAGGCTGCAGGAGCTGACCTCCCAGCTTGTTGCTCTGCCCGGTCTTGACTCCGTGACCTCGGGTAGCCATCTGGTATCTGCATGAGCAACGGTGGGCGGGAGGATGTGGCTGGGCTCGTGGTCGCATGGCAGGCGTCTCATGGCCGCAATCACCTGCCTTGGCAACAGACGCGCGATCCGTACCGTGTCTGGCTGTCCGAGATCATGCTGCAGCAAACGCAGGTTACGACGGTGCTCGACTACTACGCGCGCTTTTTAGAGCGTTTTCCCGACGTAGTGGCCCTGTCGCAGGCAGAGCAGGATGAAGTGATGGGTCTCTGGAGCGGGCTGGGCTACTACACCCGGGCCCGCAACCTGCATCGCTGCGCCCAGCAGGTTGTGGCAGAGCACGGAGGCTCCTTTCCTCGCACCGCCGAGATGCTGGCTACCTTGCCGGGGATTGGTCGTTCCACCGCTGGAGCGATTGCCGCATTCTGTTTCTCTGAACGCGTGCCTATTCTTGATGCCAACGTGCGCAGGGTTTTGACGCGTTTGCTCGGCTTTGAAAAGGACCTCGCGTCGGCGGGAAACGAGCGTCTGCTCTGGAAGGAGGCGGAGTCACTGCTGCCGCAGAAAAATCTGCTTACGGCCATGCCCCGCTATACCCAGGGACTCATGGATCTGGGAGCGTCGATTTGTACGCCACGATTGCCACGTTGCGACCGGTGTCCTTTGGCGGGCCGCTGTGTGGCATTCAAAGACGGAGACCCACAACGCTACCCCGTCAAGACGCGCAAGCTGGCACGCCGGTCTGAGTCTTGGCAGCTTCTGGTACTTCGAAATTCCGCTGGGCAGGTGTGGTTGCAACGTCGCCCCTCTGCTGGGATATGGGCTGGCATGCATTGTGTGCCGGTCTTCGCCGACGGCGCCTCTTTGAACGGATATGTCAAATTCCTGGGTGATGCTTCTCGCATCTCCTGCAACGAACTCCAGCCTTTTCTCCATGTGCTGACACACAGGGATTTGCACCTTCACCCCGTGTTGGTCACGGGGGAGATTCCGGATCAGCCCACTGAAGAAGGGGCGTGGTTTGGGGTCAATGAGTGGTCCTCTGTCGGCCTGCCTGCCCCCATCCGCAAGCTGCTTGATTCGACCCAAGCTCAGTTGTGGTGAGCGTACCCGGGCTTTGTTGCGTAGATATCAGCGTCCGTCCAGCTCTCGGTGTCTCTTCAGGGTTGCCCAGCGGCTGCTCAAAACATCGGCTAGTCGTTCCACCAAGTAGACCGAGCGGTGCTGGCCGCCAGTGCAGCCCACCGCGACCGTGACATAACTGCGGTGGTTCCGGTCAAGCATTTCCAGCCAGTGCGCGAGAAATTGCTCGATATGCGCCTGCATCAGCGACACATCGGGTTGCTGACGCAGGAAATGGGCTACAGGTTCGTCCAGCCCCGTCAGATCCCGCAGCGCAGGTTCATAGTGTGGGTTCGGCAACATTCGCACATCAAAGACGTAGTCAGCGTCCATCGGTATGCCACGCTTGAATGCAAAAGACTGGAATACCAGGGTCATCTGTCCCCGGGTGGTGACAAGCAAACTCTTCACGTAGCTTTGGAGCTGTGAAGCCCGTATGGTGCTTGTGTCGATCACATGCGACTGTTCTCGCAGTTCCGCCAGCAGCTCGCGCTCCAACTCGATAATCTGCACGAGCGCTTTTCGACCCTGTTGGAGATCGTCGTGCGACAGCGGGTGGCGTCTGCGTGTTTCTGAGAAACGCCTGACAAGCGTATCGATTGTGGCGTCGAGGAAAACCGATTGCACCGAAACGCCCTCGCTCCTTAGCCGACTCAGCTCCTGTGGAACCTGATGCAATGAGGTGGCACTTCGAACATCCATCGCGATAGCAACGCGGTTGCCGTGGTGACGGTGTTCCAGCGCCACAAAAGCTAGCAGCAGTTCTGGGGGCAGGTTGTCTACGCAGTAATACCCTGCGTCCTCCAGCGCATGCAGCGCCACGGACTTTCCTGATCCCGACATACCCGTGATCAAAACAATTTCAAGTGCCATCAGCCATGTCCTTCTCGTGCAACGGCCGCGAGATCCAGCATCTCGCTCGCGTGGGCGAGCGTAGTCTGGGTGGATCGTTCGCCGCCCAGCATGCGGGCAATTTCTGCCACACGGTTCTCGCCCTGTACCGTCGATACGGCGCTGGTGGTGCCATTCGGGCTCTTGCGTTTGGCCACCTTGAGGTGGTGGTGTGCGCAAGCCGCCACCTGCGGCAGGTGGGTGACCGCGAGCACCTGACGGTCGCTGCCAAGCTGCTGCATCAGCCGCCCCACTGTTTCAGCCACCGCCCCACCTACGCCAGAGTCCACTTCATCAAAGATGAGCGTGGGAGCCATACCCAATTCACTGGTTGTTACAGCGATGGCCAGCGAAATGCGGGAGAGTTCGCCGCCCGATGCGACTTTGCCGATGGGTTTGGGTGTCATCCCGGGATGGCCCGCGACGAGGAATACCACGTCATCGATACCGTGGTGCGAGGGCTCTGAGGCCTTGGTCATGGAAACCTCGAATTTTCCTCCCTCCATGCCCAGGCCCTGCATGGCTTGGGTAATGGCGTGAGACAGTTTCGGGGCGGCTTTGGCGCGACCCAGAGACAGCACGCGTGCCGACGCGTGGTAGGCCTTGGCACTGGCGGCCTCGGCGGTCTCCAGTCGTTCCAGATCTGTCGCTGCGTCCAGCCGGCGCATCTCCTCCTTCCAGCTCTGGTGTAGAGCCGGCAGCTCTGCTGGCGTGCGCTTGTAACGGCGTGCCAAGGTCATCCAGAGCGAAATGCGGGTGTCGAGTTCGGCCAGACGCTGTGGATCTATTTCCACGTGCCTCAGATACAGCTGCAGCGAGTGGAGCACGTCGCTGGCTTGTGCGAGGCTGGAAGAAAGGATGTCTGCGAGCGGTGCGAACTCGGGCTCAATATGCTCGTGGCTTTGGAGAAGATCGTGCGCGCGTGCAAGCCCAGTCAGTGCACCAGCATCTTCATCTTGGAGGGCTTGGATGGTGCCCTCTGCCCCTTCCAGCAGCGCCTGCGCATGTGAGAGGCGTTTGTGTTGTGCGTCGAGTTCTTCCCATTCGCCATCAATGGGTGCGAGCTTGTCCATCTCGTTGATCTGCCATTGCAGACGCTCACTTTCCTGCTGCAAATTAGCCTGGGCCAGGCGTGCTTGCTCCAGGGCTTTCTGATCCTTTCGCCACTGGGTCCAGAGCGCTGCGGTTTCTGCTGTGCGCACCCCTGCAAATGCGTCCAGCAGGCCGCGTACCGAGTCGGGTCTTGTAAGGCTTTGCCAAGCATGCTGCCCGTGGATGTCTAGCAGCCTATCTCCCAAAGTCCGTAGTTGGGCAGCAGTGGCTGGGGTGCCATTGATCCAAGCCCTGCTTTTGCCCTGAGAGTCCACGGTCCGACGCAAAAGCAACAGCTCATCAATGTCAAAACCCGCTTCCTCCAGCCATGGCTGGAGATGGGGTGGGCAATCGAACTCCGCGCAAAGATCCGCTTTGTCAGAGCCTTCGCGAACCACACCTGCATCGGAGCGTGCGCCCAGGACGAGTTGCAGTGCATCAATCAGGATGGATTTCCCAGCGCCTGTTTCTCCCGTCAGCACGGTGAAGCCGGAACTTAGTTCAAGTTCAAGCGCTTGAACGATCACAAAATCGCGCAGGGTAATCCGCCGGAGCGCCATGGTCAGGAGCCCCCTTCGTTCCAGCGCAATTTTTTGCGCAGGGTGGCAAAGTAGTTCCAGCCTTGAGGATGGAGAAACCGCACGCAGTGCTCTGACCTTTTCACCAGAATGCGGTCACCATGTAGCAGTGAGGCCAGTGACTGCATGTCAAAGTTGGCACTGACATCCCGGCCACTCACCACCTCAACCGCCACCTCGGTGGCATCCGACAGAACAATCGGTCGGTTGGAGAGCGTATGAGGGGCGATGGGCACCAGCACCCATCCTGGAATGGAGGGGTGAAGCATGGGGCCACCGGCTGACAGCGAATACGCCGTTGACCCTGTGGGTGAGGCGATGATGAGTCCGTCTGCGCGTTGGTTCGCCACAAATCGGCCGCCGACCTCGACCCGCAATTCCACCATGCCTGAAGTCGCGCCTCGGTTCACAACGACATCGTTCATCGCGAGGGCTTCGAAGACGACGCGCTCGTCGCGCACGACCGTTGCGTGCATCAGCGGTCGCAAGTCTTCCTCGTATTCGCCCTGGAGCATGGGGGGCAGAGTGGCCTGATAGGTATCGAAAGGAATGTCGGTGATGAAGCCAAGCCGTCCCTGGTTGATGCCGATCAGGGGTGTCCCAAACCGGGCGAGCCGCCGACCTATGCCCAGCATGGTGCCGTCACCCCCGACCACCAGGCCCAGATCGCACCGACTGCCTATCTCGTCTACATTCAGGACTGGATAGTGTGTGAGCCCGGTGTTGCTTGCGGTCTCAGCTTCCAGCATCACTTCGCAACCCTGGCGTTCAAGAAAATGGGCGATGTCTTCCAGGGCCTGGCGGGAGCTTTCACCGATGGAGCCCGCCGAAGAAGCTTGGTACTTGCCTATCAGTGCGACATGGCGGAAATTGGACGTCATCGCGAAATTACATCATTAAAATCATTCCATGCTCGATGACCGTGCCAAGTTGTTGCTCAAAGCGCTGGTCGAGCGCTACATCGCCGATGGGCAGCCCGTCGGATCCCGCACGTTGTCGCGCGCGTCTGGGCTGGACTTATCTCCAGCCACTATCCGTAACGTCATGGCGGATCTGGAGGAGTTAGGGCTGATCGCGAGTCCCCACACCTCAGCCGGTCGCATTCCTACTGCACGAGGTTATCGGCTGTTTGTGGACACCATGCTGACAGTGCAGCGGGACCCTCTGACCCCTCCCCAGCTTGCGCCCGAACAGCCGCAAAAGGTGATCGCCAACGCTGCCCAGTTGCTATCCAATCTTTCTCAGTTCGTCGGTGTCGTTATGGCACCACGCAGAACATCGGTGTTCCGCCATATTGAGTTCTTGAGGCTGTCCGAGCGGAGATTTTTGGTCATCATCGTTTCGCCCGAGGGCGACGTTCAAAATCGCGTGATCTTCACGGACGTGGACTACTCCCAGTCGCAACTCATTGAGGCTTCCAACTTTCTGAACGCGCATTACGCGGGGCTTGCGATGGAGCAAGTGCGTGAGCGCCTGAAATCTGAGGTGGATGTGCTGCGCGGCGAGATCGCTTCGCTCATGCAGGCTGCGGTGAATGTGGGGTCTGAGGCTTTGTCCCAAGCGCAGGACGAGGTCGTGATTTCTGGTGAGCGCAACCTGCTGGCGGTCAGTGATTTCTCCAGCGACATGGGCAACTTGCGACGTGCCTTCGATCTGTTCGAACAGAAAACCCAAATTCTGCGGTTGCTGGATATCTCCAGCCAGGCCGAGGGAGTGCGCATCTACATTGGCGGCGAAAGCCATGTCGTGCCTTTTGAAGAGCTGTCCATCGTCAGTGCTCCGTATGAGGTGGACGGCAAAGTGGTCGGGACGCTAGGCGTGATCGGCCCTACGCGCATGCCATACGACCGGATGATTCAGATCGTGGACATCACATCAAAGCTGGTGTCCAACGCACTCAGCCATCGCAAGTAAAGCCCCTACAATACGGCGCTTGCCCCGTTGTATAGCGCTGGAGCATGGCTTGGGGCGTTAGCTCAGTTGGTTAGAGCAGAGGACTCATAATCCTTTGGTCGTTGGTTCAAGTCCAACACGCCCTACCACCCATTCATTCGAATGGGCGATCATCACGATCACGGCCAGTTTTCTTGTCGCAATGTGCGCCTTTCTTCTTTTGGAGTCTCTGGAGTGCATTACAATTGCGGCTTGCGTTGAATTGAGTTTTTGCTGATCAGGCCCATGTGGCAGGTGATAGTAAAAATGTTGATTTCAGGGGTTGCCAAGAAATCATGCTATAATTCGAAGCTTAGCGGCTGTAGCTCAGCTGGATAGAGTACTTGGCTACGAACCAAGGGGTCGTGGGTTCGATTCCTGCCAGCCGCACCAATGTTTAAAGCCTGCAATCGAAAGATTGCAGGCTTTTTCATTTGTCAAAGCGTTTCTCGCTGACGGGGGAGATCTTCCATGAGCAAGGCCTTTACCAAAGAAACTGATGCTTCCGACGAGGATGAATTGGTGTTGCCTGCGTTGCCTGCGGGCGGCAAGAACTACATCACTCCGGCAGGATACGCGCGCCTGCGTGATGAGTTGCTGGACCTGATTGACAACGAGCGGCCCAAAGTGGTCGAAGCCGTGCACTGGGCTGCCAGCAACGGTGATCGGTCTGAAAATGGCGACTATCTCTACGGCAAGAAACGTTTGCGAGAGATTGATCGGCGCATCCGCTTTCTCACCAAGCGGCTCGAGATTGCCGAAGTGGTGGATCCCAGCCTGCATGCGGGCAGCAATCAGGTGTTTTTCGGCTCCACAGTCACGTACATCGATGACGAAGGTATGGAGCGCACGATCACCATCATGGGCATCGATGAGGCAGACAGCCGGGAATCGCAGGTGAGCTGGATCTCGCCGGTGGCGCGTGCGCTCTTGAAGGCCCATGTGGGTGACGAGGTGCTGCTGCCTACGCCAGGAGGCGTGCGAAGCCTTGAAGTGGTGGCAGTGCAGTATCCGCAGCGCGCCGCGCATGCGGACTGAGCGGGGTCCGCAACGCCGCTTTGCGCCAAGCCCAGCATGGGTTGATGGCGCCGCTCAGCGCTGTGAAGTGCTTACGTGGCCTGCGGGGTGATGCGTGCAGCGCGAATGACGGCCTGGGTGCGCCGCAAGTTGCGCAGTGCGGTTTCGAGGTGGGTCTGATCTCGCACCGCCACAATGAAGCGCAAGTCCGTGGTGTCGAGGGCCGCCTCGTCATCCATGTCCACATGGGTGATGTCAGCTTCTGAATTGGCCAGTTCAGCGGCCACGCGGGCGAGCACACCTTTGCCGTTGGTGACAGTCACCACGACCCCGGTTTCGAACATGCGCGTGGGCTCGTCCGACCAGTCCACCGCAATGAAGCGCTCGCTGTCCTTGTGCTGCAGCCGCTTGGCCACCGTGCAGTGGGCGTTGTGAACCACCAAGCCCTCGCCACGGCCCAGATAGCCCACGATGCTGTCGCCAGGTACTGGGCGGCAACAGGATGCGTACTGCACCGAGGCATTTTCGCTGCCATCCAGAGTTACCGCTCCTTGCGAAAGCGTCTCGTGGGATGTGTAGCGCTCCCGTGTCATGAGCAGTGCATCAGGACGATGGCCGTGTTCGGACATCAGCACCATGAGTCGCTTGGCCACGATGCTGGCGATGCGCTTGCCCAGGCCCAGGTCCGTCATCAGTTCGCTGCGGGTGCGGTTTCCTGTAAAGCGCAGCAGTTTGTCCCACATCGGTTGGGTCTCTGCGTCCTGGGGAGGGAGCTGCTCCAGGCCTTCCGCCCGGATGGCCTGGGTCAGCAGCTTCTCGCCCAGGCCTTCCGATTCGGTCTGTGCCAGCGTTTTCAGGTAGTGCCGGATCTTGGAGCGTGCGCGGCCCGTGCGCACAAAACCCAGCCAGGCCGGGTTGGGCGTGGATACCGGGGCTGTGATGATCTCCACCACATCGCCATTCTTGAGTTCGGTGCGCAGGGGCACTTGCTCATTGTTGATTTTTGCCGCCGTGGTGCGGTCGCCAACGTTGCTGTGGATGGCGTAGGCAAAGTCCACCACGGTAGCTCCGCGAGGCAGGGCCATGATCTGGCTCTTGGGGGTGAAAACGTAGACAGCGTCCGGGAACAGGTCCACCTTGACATGGTCCCAGAACTCGGCGGCATCGCGGGTCTCGTTCTGGATGTCCAGCAGGGACTGCAGCCACTTGGTCCCTAGTCGCTCGGCCGATGTGCCATCGCCGTCCTGCGCCTTGTACAACCAGTGCGCGGCCACACCAGCCTCGGCGATGACATGCATCTCGTCCGTACGCATCTGGAATTCGATGTTCACGCCGGAAGGGCCCACCAAGGTGGTGTGCAGGGATTGGTAGCCATTGAGCTTGGCGATGGCGATGTGGTCCTTGAACTTGCCAGGAACCGGCTTGTACATCTGGTGGAGCACGCCCAGGGCGGTGTAGCAGTCTGTCACCGTGGGTACGATCACCCTGAATCCGTAAATATCGGTGACCTGGGCAAAACTCAGGTGCTTGAGGTCCATCTTCTGGTAGATGGCGTACAGCGTTTTCTCGCGGCCGGCAAGGCGGACCTTCATACCGATCTTGGAGAAGGCGGTGTCCACCTCGGCCTGAACCTTTTGCACCAGATCGCGCCTGCGGTTGCGTGATTTGTTGACTGCCTTGGACAGCGTGGCGTAGCGCCATGGGTGCAGGTGCCGAAAGGCCAGATCCTGCAATTCCCGGTAAGTCTGGTTGAGGCCCAGGCGGTGGGCAATGGGTGCATAGATCTCCAGCGTCTCCGAGGAGATGCGGCCCCATTTGCTGCGCGGCATGTCCGACAGCGTGCGCATGTTGTGCGTGCGGTCCGCCAGCTTGATGAGGATGACGCGCACGTCGCGCGCCATGGCCAGCAGCATCTTGCGGAAAGACTCGGCCTGGTTCTCTTCGCGGGTGTTGAACTGCAGCTTGTCGAGCTTGGTCAGCCCATCTACCAGTTCAGCCACGGGGGCGCCAAAGCGGTCTATCAGGTCTGCTTTGGTGACGCCACAGTCTTCCATGGCATCGTGCAGCAGTGCGGCCATCAGCGCCTGGGCGTCCAATTTCCAGGTGGCGCACTGTGCAGCCACGGCAATGGGGTGCGTGATGTAGGGCTCACCGCTGTTGCGCAACTGACCCAGGTGGGCCTCGTCAGCGAAGCGATAGGCTTGGCGCACCTGTTCGATGCTGGTCGCGTCCAGGTAGTCGAGGCTGTCTGTCAGCGCAGCAAAGCTGGCCGCAGCCGCATTGGCGGCCGCTGCGGCTGCCGACAAAGTTCCCGCCGTTGGTACTTCGCCGGGGCGGGCTTGCGTTGCAGAAGGTGAGTTGAGCACCGCGTTCATGCCTTAAATGTAGCGCGGGAGCGCATCAGGAGACTTTGGGGCAAAAAAAAGCACCGCTGTCGCGGTGCTCTTTGCGGGCTGCGCCCAGGAAAAAGCTCAACCAGGAACCTTCTTGAGCATTTCCAGGCCAACCTTGCCTTCTGCGATTTCGCGCAGGGCGGTCACGGCAGGCTTGTTGCGGCTTTCGATGCGGGGGGCGTGGCCCTGGCTCAGCATGCGGGCACGGTACGTGGCGGCCAACACGAGCTGGAAGCGGTTGGGGATCTTTTCCAGACAGTCTTCTACGGTGATGCGTGCCATCGTTTTACTCCGGGGATTCAGGTGATATTGAGCGACTGGAAGGTGTCAGCACGGGCGCGGCGCTGGGCGGCGTACTTGAGTCGCTGGGCGTGAACTACGGCTTTCAGGTCGAAAAGCGCGCGCTCAAACAACTCATTGATTATAACGAAGTCAAATTTGCTCACCTGGGCCATCTCGGTAGCCGCGTTCTTGAGACGGACTTCGATGACATCGGGGGAGTCTTCGCCCCGTCGTTCCAGGCGCGAACGCAGTTCTTCCCAGCTGGGGGGCAGGATGAACACGAGGATGGCATTCGCGAAGGCTTCCTTGATCTGCAGCGCGCCCTGAAAGTCGATCTCCAGGATCACGTCCGAGCCTTGGGCAATGCGCTCCTCGATCGCCTTTTTGGAGGTGCCATAGCGGTTGCCATGTACATGCGCCCATTCCACGAAGGCGTTGCCTTCCACCATGGCGTCAAACTCGGATTGCGACGCAAAGTAGTAGTCGCGGCCATGTTTTTCTTGCCCGCGCGGAGCGCGGGTGGTGTGGGAGATCGACAGGTGGACATGCGAGTCCAGCTCCAGCAAGGCCTTGACCAGGCTGGATTTTCCTGCGCCGCTGGGGGCCGCAACTACGATGAGATTTCCGGGATAGTCCATAGTTGATGTGCGCGAAGCGCTATCAAAAAATGAGTTTTATTCGATGTTCTGTACTTGCTCGCGCATCTGCTCGATCAGCACTTTCATGTCCACGCTGATGCGGGTCAGGTCAAGGGCGGCAGATTTGGAGCCCAGCGTATTGGCCTCGCGGTGGAGTTCCTGGATCAGGAAGTCCAGGCGCTTGCCCACCTCGCCGCCCTTCTTGAGCAGGCGTTCGATCTCGTCCAGGTGGGAGTCCAGCCGGGTGATTTCCTCCGCCACATCAATGCGGATGGCAAACGCCGTAGCCTCGGTCAGCGCGCGGTCGCGGGCGGCCTCGGGCAGGGTGGCACCGTCGGTCAGCGCCATGGCTTCCTTCCAGCGTTCCATGAAGCGCAGTCGCTGTTGCTCGACCAGCAGCGGCACCATGGGGACGGCCTGTTCGGCCAGGGCGCGCAATTGCTTGACCCGGTCCAGCAGCATGGTGGCCAGGCGCTTGCCCTCCCGTTCGCGGGCGGCCATCAGGGCGGTCAGGGCTTCTTCGGCCAAAGCAGGAACGGCATCGCTCCAATCCTCAGAGCCCGATGGGGCGTTGGCGCACAGGCGCAGGGCGTCGGCTACCGTGAGGGGCGCCGCGGTCGGCAGCCATGCCTTGACGGAATCTTGCAAAGAATTGAGCCGTTGCAGCAGCCGCGCGGGCGGGTCTTGCAGGGTGTTGCTGTCCTCGTTCTCCAGTGCGGCGCGGACTTCAACCTTGCCGCGCTTGAGGCGGGCGGTCAGCAGGCTGCGCAGCGCGGGCTCCATGGCACGCAGTTCATCGGGGAGGCGGAACGAAAGGTCCAGGAAACGGCTGTTGACCGAGCGGATTTCCAGCCCCAGTCTGCGTGATTGGGGCGCGCGGGTGTCGTTTTCAGCGCCAGTGGCAGATGCGCCATGCTGTGCGCTGGCGTATCCGGTCATGCTGTAAACTGGCATTGGACTTTTTGATGGTTGCTTGCGATCCGGCGATTATCCGGGTTCCGCTCCACCCCCGAGTCATCTTCGCAAAATATGTCAAAAATCAAGCCGGCTCCTTTGCCGCCCGATACCGCAATTGGCGGCTACCGCGTGGTGCGCCGGTTGTCTTCTGGCGGCTTTGGTGTGGTCTATCTGGCCCTGGATGCCGAAGGGCAACAGGTCGCCATCAAGGAATACCTTCCTTCGTCGCTGGCCACGCGTGCACCGGGCGAGCTGCTGCCCAAGGTGCAGTCCGAAAAACTCTCGCTCTACCGCCTGGGGCTCAAGAGCTTCTTTGAAGAAGGCCGGGCGCTGGCACAGATCTCGCACGCTTCTGTGGTGAGCGTGCTCAACTTCTTCCGCGAAAACGAAACCGTCTACATGGTGATGAACTACCTGGAGGGTGCGACCCTGCAGGACTTCATCATCACCGCGCGCGACCTGAAAACACAGAAGGTCTTCCGCGAATCCACCATCCGCTCGCTGTTCGACGAGGTGCTGCGCGGGCTGCGCATCGTGCACCAGCACAAGATGCTGCATCTTGATATCAAGCCGGCCAACATCTTCATCACCGACGACAACAAGGCCGTGATGATCGACTTTGGCGCTGCGCGTGAAGTGCTGTCCAAAGAGGGCAATTTCATCCGCCCGATGTACACGCCCGGCTTTGCCGCTCCCGAGATGTACCGGCGCGATTCGTCCATGGGCCCCTGGACCGATATTTACGCGATAGGTGCCTGCATCTACGCCTGCATGCAAGGCTTTCCGCCCAACGAGGCGCCCCAGCGCATCGAAAAGGACCGCCTCTCGCTGGCCTTGACCAAGCTGCGTGGCGTGTACTCCGACAACCTCATCGAGGTGGTGGAATGGTGCATGGCGCTCGATCCGCTGTCGCGCCCGCAGTCGGTGTTTGCGCTGCAAAAGGAACTCAGCCGCGAGGGCGAGCGCCGCTACACCAAACTGACGGTGGCCGAGAAGATGCGCCTGCAGCTCGACACCCTGGTGTCCGACACCAAGAAGAATGTGCAAAAGGTGGGTGAAGCCACCGGTATCGGAGCCAAACCCAAATGAACCCGAAGCCCTCTTTGCGTGAGTCGCTATGAAATTCTCGGTTTTCCAGATCAGCCGCCGTGGTGGCCGCGAGAAGAACGAAGACCGCATGGGCTATTGCTACACGCGCGAATCGGGCCTGTTTGTGTTGGCCGACGGCATGGGTGGCCACCCGGAAGGCGAAGTGGCTGCACAGATTGCACTGCAGACCATCTCGGCTTTGTTCCAGCGCCAAGCCAAGCCGCAGCTCAAGGATGTGCAGGAGTTTCTGTCGGGCGCGCTGCTGGCGGCGCACCACCAGATCCTGCGCTACGCCACCGACAAGGGCATGCTCGACACGCCGCGCACCACGCTGGTGGCTGCGGTTTTGCAGGGCGGCACGGCCACCTGGGTGCATTGCGGCGATTCGCGGCTGTACATGGTGCGCGACGGTGATTTGCTCACCCGCACCCGCGACCACTCCTACATGGAGCTGCGCAATTCCCCACCACCGGGCCTGGAGCGCATCAATCGCAACGTGCTGTTCACCTGCCTGGGCTCGCCCACCAAGCCCATTTATGACATCACCGGCCCGGTTTACCTGGAGCAGGGCGACCGCATTTTGCTGTGTTCGGATGGGCTGTGGGGCACCCTCAGCGACGAGGAGATTGCCACCCAACTCGGCCGCAACACCGTGTCGCATGCTGTGCCCGAGCTGGTGGAAGACGCACTGCGCAAGGCGGGGGACAGCAGCGACAACGTGACCGTGATCGCTCTGGAGTGGGAGACGCCCGACGCGTTCGAATCCACCCAGGGCGTCTCGACCGACAGCATCAGCGACGATGTGTTTGCGTCCACTATCCAGGCAGGGCCACTCGATGGCCTGGTAGATGACCTGGACGATGCCGCCATCGAGCGGTCCATCGCCGAAATCAACGAAGCCATTCGCCGCTCGGCCGCACGGAAAGCATGACACCCCCCTGAGTCGCTGCGCGCCTTCCCCCTTCTCTCGAATCGCTGTGCGATTCGGGAAAAGGGACACTGCCAGTGCACGCAAGGGAGACGCAGCTACGCAGCCTGGGCGGCCCTTGCGCGGCGGTCGGTGGCCTTGGCCGCGCGTTTCGGGCGAGCCTTTGGTCATGCATGAGGCACGCCCATTTTTCTACTGAAAATTCTATGACCACCTTCACCCGCACCGGCGACCGAGCCGCCCACCAGCTGCGCCCTGTGCGCATCACCCGCCACTACACCATGCATGCCGAGGGCTCGGTGCTGATCGAGTTCGGCAACACCAAAGTGCTCTGCACCGCTTCGGTGGAAGAGCGCGTGCCGCCCCACAAGCGCGGCAGCGGCGAGGGTTGGGTCACGGCCGAATACGGCATGTTGCCCCGCGCCACCCACACCCGCAGTGACCGCGAGGCCGCGCGGGGCAAACAGACCGGCCGCACGCAAGAGATCCAGCGCCTCATCGGCCGCAGTCTGCGCGCGGTGTTTGACCTCAAGCTGCTGGGCGAGCGCACTATCCAGCTCGACTGCGACGTGATCCAGGCCGATGGCGGGACCCGCACCGCTGCCATCACCGGCGCCTGGGTCGCGGCGCAGGATGCGGTCAACCAGCTGCTGGCCAGTGGCAAGATCACGCAGTCCCCCCTGGTGCAGCCCGTGGCCGCCATCTCGGTCGGCATCGTGCAGGGCACGCCGCTGCTGGACCTGGAATATGTGGAAGACGTGAACTGCGACACCGACATGAACGTCGTGATGACGGGCGCAGGCCACTTTGTGGAAGTGCAGGGCACGGCCGAAGGCGTGGCGTTTACCCGGACGGAGATGGACCAGCTGCTCGCGCTGGCCGAAAAAGGCATCGCAGAGCTGGTGCAGTTGCAGCAGCGGGCGCTGCTGCAAACCCCCTAACCCGCTGATACTCACTAATTGATAGCTGCTTGCGCTTGCTAGATAAGCGCTAGATGCCAATTTGAATCATGAAAATCGTTCTAGCATCCAACAACCGTGGCAAGCTGGCCGAGCTGCAGTCCATGTTCGCGCCACTCGGGGTCGAGCTGGTTCGCCAGGCCGACTTGGGCGTGGGTGAGGCCGAAGAGCCATTTCGCACCTTTGTGGAGAATGCCTTGGCCAAAGCCCGCTTTGCCTCGGCCCACACCGGCCTGCCCGCCTTGGCGGATGACGCCGGTATGTGTGTGGATGCCTTTGGCGGCCTGCCGGGCGTCGATACCGCCTACTACTGCACCCAGTTTGGCTACGAGAAGAGCGACGACAACAATGTGCGCGCCCTGCTGGAGCAGTTGCACGGCGTCGCCAACCGCCGCGCCGCCATGGTCAGCACTCTGGTTGCCGTGCGCAGCCCGCAAGACCCTGAGCCGCTGATTGCCGTGGGCCGGGTGGTGGGCGAGATCACCACCGAACCCCGGGGCAGCAACGGATTTGGTTTTGACCCTGTGATGTTCATCCCCGAATTCGGCAAGACCTTTGCCGAACTGCCTGTGGAAGTGAAGAACGCCCACAGCCACCGGGGCCGCTCGGCCGCGCAGATGCTGGCGCTGATGCGCGAACGCTGGTTGTAGAAGGGACGACAAGAACGTGGCCCACATCCCGATCACGCCGCAGGCTGAGGCCGAACCCGCCGTGGTGCGCGACATCCAGCACTACATGCGCCCCGGCCTGCTGCAGTTGCCCAGCCTGCCGCCCCTGTCGCTGTATGTGCACCTGCCCTGGTGCCTCAAAAAATGCCCGTACTGCGACTTCAATTCGCACGAGGCCCGTGGCGACGGAGCGGGTGACAACGGGGTGCCCGAGCAGCGCTACATCGACGCGCTGATGGCCGACCTGGAAGCCGCGCTGCCGCTGATCTGGGGCCGCACGGTGCACAGCATTTTTATCGGCGGCGGCACGCCCAGCCTGTTCTCGCCTGCAGCCATTGATCGGTTGATCGGCGACATCCGCGCCCGCCTGCTCCTTGCGCCCGACTGCGAGATCACCTTGGAGGCCAACCCCGGCACGTTCGAGAAAGACCGCTTCCGCGCCTTCCGCTCTGCGGGCGTCACGCGCCTGTCGGTGGGGGTGCAAAGCTTCAACGACCAGCACCTCAAGGCCCTGGGCCGCGTGCATGACCGCAGCCAGGCCTTGGCGGCGGTGGAAGAGGCTGCCGCGTCGTTTGACACCTACAACCTCGACATCATGTACGCGTTGCCGGGCCAGACGCCGCAGGAGTTGGAGCAGGACATGTTGACGGCATTGGCCTTCAAGCCGCCGCACATCTCCATCTACCACCTCACCATCGAGCCCAACACCTACTTCGCCAAGTTTCCGCCAGCCATCCCCGAGGACGACCAGGCCTACGCCATGCTCGACCGCATCACCGAGATGACTGGCCAGGCGGGCATGGCGCGCTACGAAATATCGGCCTATGCGCAGCCCGGCCACCAGTGTTTCCACAACACCAACTACTGGCAGTTTGGTGACTACCTGGGCATTGGCGCGGGCGCACACAGCAAACTCAGTTTTGCGCACCGCGTGGTGCGCCAGGTGCGCTTTCGCGACCCAGGCCGCTACATGGACAATGCCCTGGCCGGCAGGGCTGTGGCGCAGGATGAAGACGTGCGCCGGGCCGAACTTCCGTTTGAATACATGCTCAACGCCCTGCGCCTGCGCGGTGGTTTTGCGCTGCAGGATTTCATGGATCGCACGGGTTTGCCGCTGACCACCATCGCCAAGGGGTTGAAGGCGGCCGAGAGCAAAGGTTTGATCGAGCGCGACCTGACCCATGTGCGCCCGACAGAGCGGGGCTTTGATTTTCTGAGCGACCTGCAGGAGTTGTTCCTGGCGGACTGACCGGGGCTACCGCCGATGCCGTGGCGCCGCAGTGCCTGTCGGCGTTTGGCGCTGCGTGCAGCGCAGCGTCCCCCGCGTGGTCAGCCGCAGCGCACCGCCACAATGCGGCCGTTGGCATCCACCTCCAGATTGAGCCGCTGGGCATTGAATTCCTTGGTGATGATCTGGCCGGGTCGCAAGACGCGGGCCATTTGTGCGCCCGACCGCACCCGGGCCAACTCCACCACCGACGCCGTGCTGTTCTGCCCCACCGCCGACTGGGCCGGCTGGGCGTTGCACAGACCGCCTGGCGCGGGCTCTGCCGGCGCAGGGCTGCCAGAGGGGGCAGGGGGCTGGCCTTGGCTGGCGCAACCCGTCATCAGCGCCGCAACCACCAGGCTGCCAGAGATGCCAAAAGGGATTTTCGTCATGGGTGAGGCTCCAGAAAACAAGACCCTCACCATACCGGAAGCCCTGTGAGCGCGGGTGTCCACGCGTAACACGGGGGGAGGGACTATCCCTCCCGGTGGTTGCGGATGACTTGATGAGGGTCAAGAAGATGTTGGCTGAATGCGACAGGCAGCGCGCCTCCTTCACACGACGGGTGCCCGGCGATGGTTTGCCGTAAGGCCCTGTCCGCACAATGGACTGTTGGTGGTCTGCGCCCCGCACTGGGTAGGCAGAACACCGGGGCCAGTGTGGAGCGCACGGGCTTCTGGCAACCGAGTTTGTGCATCCCCGAACCACCATGTCCGACGATCCCATCTTCAGCCTCATCCACTCTCTCGGCGACACCCTGGATGGTCTGGACGTCGCCCTGTGCGCGTTTGACGAAAACGATTGCACGCTCGCATGGAACCGTACGTTCTTCAAGTTCTTCCCGGAGCATGAGGGGCGTGTCTACGTGGGCGAGCCCTACCACGCGAATCTGCGGCGCTTTTACACCGAGCGGCTGGATGCGCAGGAGTTGCCCAATATCGACCGCTACATTGCGGCAGGCGTGGAGCGGCACCGTGCACAGACGCGCCCCTACAGCTTTGAACACCGGGGCCTGCGGGTCCACGTATCGTCGTTGCCGATCGCCGGGGTGGGGCGCGTGCGGGTCTGGCGTGCAGAGGCGGTGCAAAGTCCACAAGAACAGGAAAAGCTGGAGAAGGTGGGCGATGTCAACATCCACGAGCCCGGATATCCGCGCAGCCCCATGGTGGAAAGCACAGAGCTTTTTGACCGCATTCCCGATGGCTTGATGATCTGTGGGGAGGACCAGCGCATTCAATGGGTCAACGAGCCGTTCATGCAGATGTACAGCCTTGTTGATCGCGCCGCTGCAACGGGCCTGAGCTTTGAGGACATTTACCGGGGGGCCTGGGCTGCGGATGGGCCGGGTGACATGGCGCCCTTTTATGAGGGGCTCACCATCCTGCACGAACACATGCGGTTTGCAGGCGCACCGTTTGAGGTGCCCTTGCCCCGCAACCGCTGGAGCCGCGTGATCGCCAAGCAGGGTTTGGACGGGACCGTGTTCTATGCACATGTGGATATCACCGAGTTCAAGCGCCAGCAACGTCGGCTTGCCCAGGCCGAGCGCAGTGCCCGCGACAGCGAGGCGCAACTGCGTGAGAAGTCCATCCTGCTGGAGGCCACGTTGGAAAACATGGACCAGGGCGTGGCCAAGATCAGCGCCACGGGCATTGTGGAGCTGTGCAATCGCCGCGCGCTAGAGCTGCTGGATTTGCCCGTCGAACTGATGGCCTCCAAGCCCTCGCTGGTGAATGTACTGGCCTACCTGCGCGCACGGGGCGAGTTTGACGGGGCCTCGCAAGAGATCCAAGACATGCTGCTGAACAGTGACGGCGGGGTCGATCAGCAGCAGGTCTATGACCGCCCCCGGCCCGACGGGCGCATCCTGGAGGTCCAGACCGTGCCCATCAAAGATGGAGGTGCGCTGCGCACCTTCACCGACGTGACGCAGCGCAAACAGGCCGAGCGTCGCATACGGCATGTTGCCGAACACGATGGACTCACGGGGTTGCTGAACCGCTCGGCCTTCCTGCAAACCCTTCAGGCGGCGGTGCCCGATGCGCGGCGCCAGGACCAGGGCTTTGCCGTGTTGTATGTGGACCTGGACGGCTTCAAGCCCATCAACGACCGCTTCGGACATGCCGTGGGCGACCAATTGCTGGCGTGGGTGGCCCGGCAGCTCGCCCAGGCGGCGCGCGAAAACGACGTGGTGGCGCGGCTGGGGGGCGACGAATTTGCTCTGCTGCAGCGTGGCGTCTCTGACCCCGACAGCGCTCTCCGGCTGGGCGAGCGCCTGGTGCAGGCCATTGCCCAGCCGACGGAAATTGAATCGCATTTCATCCAGATCGGAGCCTCTGTAGGCATCGTGATGTCGTCTGCCGACGCCACGAACGCCGAAGAGCTGCTGCGCAAGGCCGATTCCGCGATGTACCTGGCGAAAGCCTCTGGGCGCGGTTGTGTGCGGATTTATGGTGCGTGACCGCCCAGCGTGTACGCGCCGGGTCAGCGGGCTTGGAAGACGTCCTTCAGAAAGTCGAAGATGTCCTACACACCTCGGTCACGGGGCGGCCTACTATTTGTCCGTCGATACCCCGTCGACATCCCTCCCGCTTGCACAAGCAAGTGTTCAGCCCGCACCCAGCGGGCTTTTTTTTGCCCGTTTCCCGTCCTGCCAGTGCCTGCACCGCTAACCGCAAGACATGGGACTTGTCATGAATGAGCAGGTGAATACTGGGTTCTTTGACTCCATCCTCTGCACGTTGCGCTAGGGGGCTGCATCATTCACAGCCAGGTGGGGTGTCATCGTGGGGCCACCGCTTTTGATTACAAAACCAGAATGATTCTGTACAAGCCCGGGGCGCAATTCATCTACAAGGGCCGACGTGTCAGCGTGGACTACGTCATCATCCGAAGAACGGGCCTGTGGGTCCGATTGGCCGGCAGTGAGGAGGTGTGCCGACCAGAAGATCTGACACCCATTTCGCCCCATGCTTCTGGCTTGCCCGAAGGCCGCCACTGACGGCGGGTAGGGTGGTGGGGCACAAAGCACAACGGGCCGTGAAGGCCCGTTGTGTTGGATGTTTTGGGACTGTGACGATAGAATGATGTCCTGTAACCCGCATGGATAATGGGTTTCGAGAATAGCGTTTGAAAAAGTACCAACGAAAGTACCAACGATTTTGATGGTGTCCTCGTTGTGGTATCAATAAAACAGGCCCTGTGTGTTCAGCATCGCCTCTCGCGCGCCAGGGCAGCGCTAGGGCCGCACTCACCAGCGCCCGGGCAGAACCGGTGCAGGCCGAAGCGTCGGCATAAATCCATAGCCGCGACGCACTGCCCCTTGAATTGCTCTCCAACTACTCGGCAAAGCGCCTTTTGATGTCGCTCGCCATTCGGGCTCGCATGTCTGCGCTCGATTTCTCTGATTCCAAATTCATTTTGGCGAAGAGGCGGACAAGCATCGCTCCCCAGTTGCCTCGCCTCTTGAAGGCAGTTACACCTACTGGCCTGTACCACGTGGCGTAGTCGTAGACAACTTCGCAACTGATCGCGAAAACCTCTTCGCCACTTTCAAGCAGTTCGAAGTCCATGTAAGAGCTGTCCTCAATGCCCTCCCACTGGCGCGTCGCGATGGTGTACTTCGTGCCTTCGTACAAGAAGTGCATGACCCTTTTCCTTGGGTCTTCGTAATCATCCTCGCTGGGATTTTCGATGCCCAGCTTATTCCACTTGTGCCAATCATCCCGTTTTGCCCAAGCTGGGTAGTTGCGCATCTCGTCCCAGAGCTGGGCCAGTGCGACGTCTAGCTGGTTTTCCTTTGCGAATCCAGCTAGCCGTGCTTTCAACTTCTCGTCCTCGGAGACGCGTGCCTCGACGGTTTGCTTGTACGCATTGGCCGCCTCGCGGGCTTCGACTTCTGCCGAGCGCCGTTCTGCTGCCAGACCGGTCAGAAAAGCGTCCGTGTCTTGCCCTTGCTTGCCCGTCCCGGGAGCGACATTTGGTCGCTCGGGTGCGGGCTGCGTGTCGGCCTTTTTGGCCGGATGGTTGGCGCGCCACATCCACCAGACAAGCGCAGCAACAAACAAAACAGCGTAGATGGTTTCGGCGTCCATTTCATACCTCCAATGTAAGTATGCCCCACGGGTTCAAAGCGCCGTGCCGTTGTGGCTCCATGGGTGGACAGTTCGGTAACATCATCAAAGGCCGGGACGCATCTGGACTGCGTGCGCGATGCTTAGCCACGCAAACGTAGCCCGCTCACTGACCAAAGGTCAGTGTGGCATCCGTGCCCCCCTGTTTCCCTCGAAAACAGGGGGGCACGGATCGCGCACGGAAGGGGGCACAAACGCTCTTTTTCACCGACAACGCCGTGGCTCCTTCCGCGCCGGCTTTGTGCCCCCTTCCGGCACGGTCACACCGACCCCAAAAAGCACCACCGACAGCCCGGCGCCGACCTTGCTCCCCCTATCTGGATCGCGTCCAAAGTTGATGCCCTTCGTGTAGTTTTTGGGCTCAAAACCGCGCGCCCTATAAGCACTAGGGGCGTGTTGGTGGGGGTCCTGCCTTCAACAAAACATGCAACTCCCGGATCGGGTCTTTATATCAATGAGAAGTATTCGCATTTATATAAAGTACATGAAATCACAAGCTGCTCGCATCGTCCACCTCAACCCTGGCCCGCTCATGCGCAAGCGCCACGGGCTCAACGGCGGCCAGCTGCCGGGCCACCTGCCAGCGCTCCAGCTTCTCGCCACTGAGCCGCGCCCACGAGTAGGCCGTCCCGGCTGGACCCTGGCCCAACAGGCGATGCACGCGCCAAAGCTGGGCGCGCCGGATAGCGGTCGCGCGCGGGGCGGTGCGCCCGCTCCGGTCCGGGGCTGCTCGAAGTGCATCCTCGATGGCCTCCACCAGCCGCCCGAAGCCGTCCCCATGCAAGCGCTCAAACAGCCGCGCCCGGGGCGATGTTTGCAGCGTCCGCAGGTGCCGCCGCTGGGGCTCGGTCAGCCCCAGCGCCAGGACAAGCCCGCGCACATCCCCGGATCGGCCAAACTGGCGCACCACGAGCTGCCACCAGCCGCCGCTGCCCCGCTCGGTCCGCAGGATGCCCCGCGCCAGCCCATGACGCGCACGGTGCCCCGGATCCATCACCGCAAGCCATACCAGATCAGCGCCGAATTCGACCAAACGCCCTTGCGCGCCCAAATGCCAGGGCCTGGGGCCGCGCAGGATCGGCGGCACTGCGCGCCCCATCAGCTCCGCGTGCAGCGCCCAAAGCATCGCCGGATCGGTGCAGGTCCCAACGCTCGCGCGCAGGTCCATTGTGTCCCGCCCGGCCAGCGCCGCCACGCGGGCATCGAAGCGCGCAAGCTCCGGGCCGCTCTTGCGTGATAACAGTTGCGGGATGGAAAAAAGGCCGCACTCGGCAGCCTCCTTCACGTCCAAATCAATGGTCGGATGTTCGCTCATGCCGTGGCGAATGTCTGCCGGGCGTGATGGTGGATTGAGCCCCCGTAGTCGCCATCCAGAGCACAGGGCGAAATCACCACCCCGTCGCCGGTATTCGGGCACACGGTCACCAGGACATCAACGCCAGTCCAGCGCACGACCTGCACCATTGGGCGGGTCTCCAGAGTTGCGAGAACTTCGCCCCCTGCCATCATTTCGACCAGCTGGTCAGCGGTCACTTGGGAAATTTGCATCAGACGTTCCCCCCGACCGCAGTTTTGACCAATGCCTGCATTGCCGCCGCCTGAAGGCGCTGGACTTCCGCGTACGCTGCACTTGCCGCCTGCTCTGTCGTGGCGATTGCAGCCCAAAGACCCGCTTCATTGTCAGAGCCCGGGCGCGCTGCGGCCAGCAGTTCCCGCAGCCCTTCCAAGAAGGCGCAGTGGCTGTCGTACAGCCGTTGGTGTGTTTCGAGCAAATAGGCGTTTTGACGGCTCATCAGCAGGCCCCCCGATTCGCCAACCATTCGTCCAGGTCGGTTGAAATCCAGCCAACGGCTTTGGCCGAAATCTTGATTGGTTTTGGAAACCGGCCCGCTTCGACCAGCCGGTAAATGGTGCTGCGGCTCAAACCGTAGGTCTGGCACAGCTCTTTCATGCGGAAAATGCGCTTCACTTCGACTCCTGTTGCTGTTGCAGGTAGTTGAAGCGGGCAGGGTAGCCGACCGCTTCAACACCTGTTGAAGCCGGTCAGTGCTTTTGCGTGGCACTTCGCACGGTCACTATTGATGCCACGGGGCGGAATTGCCCCGGTGTGACCTATTGGCGTGTTGCTTGAATGGGGTTCCGAATCCCACCTCCTGCACCATCGACGCAGCCCCGGCGGGGAGCTGTGTCTAGGTCACTCGGCCGCCATTGCGTTGTCTCTGGCAGGCCAGAATTAAAGCATGACGCCCCAGTTTGTCCCAGCAGGGTGTCGTATTTATGCTGCACTTTTGATGGGCACTACGTCCGCGCCCTTGCGCAATCGGTCCAGGTAGTCTGCCCAGCCCTGCATCACCGTGACGCGCTCATCGGCAAAAGTGGCCCGGTCATACGCGCCGTTGTGGGTCTTGCCGCCCACGTGGGCCAGCTGGGCTTCGATGACGTCAATGTCCACTTTGAACACCTCGCGCAGCAGGGTACGGCCCGTGGCGCGGTATCCGTGCCAAGTGTGAATGTCCTTGTAGCCCATGGCGTTCAAGGCGGCACCCACGGCGGCTTCCGACATGGGCTTGCTGTGGTCGCGCAGGCCGGGAAATACGTACACGCCATGGCCGGTCAGTGGCCGTAGCTTGAGGATGGCTGCTACCGCTTGCCGTGGCAAAGGCACCTTGTGCGGCGCGCCGTCCCGTTTTTCTGCGACGCTGCGCTTCATGTCTGCGCTGGGGATGGTCCACCATCCAGCCTCAAGATCAAGATCAGCCCAGCGCATCCCGCGCAGGTTCCCGGGTCGCTGGAACAAGATAGGGGCGATGGCCAGGGCGGCGCGCACCACGGGGCCGCCGCCGTAGCCGTCACTGGCTCGCAAAAGGTCGCCGAGTTGGGCCGGGCTGGTGATGGCCGGAAAGTGGCCCCGCTTGCGTGTCTTCAGTGCCTTCTTGATGTCTTGGGCAATGTCCCGCGTGGCGTGGCCCCTAGCAATTGCGAACTGCCAGACCCCGGATGCAGTGGTTAGCAGGCGGTGCGCGCTCTCCACCGCATCGCGGTCTTGCACTCGCTCGCACGCCTTGAGCAGTTCGGGCGGCTCCACCTCTCCGATAGGGCGGCGCCCCAGGTAGGGGTAAAGGTCTCTCTCCAGGCTTCGAGCTTCACGGTCGTAGTGGGTGGTGGACCATCCATCCCGCTTGTTCTCCAGGTAGGCCCGCGCCATCGCTTCCACGGTGTTGAGCATGGCCGCCGCCTTGCCTTCTTTGGTGCGCCGCTTGTGCTCGCTGGGGTCTATGCCTTCGGCAAGCAGTGCCCGCGCTTCATCGCGGCGCTTTCGCGCCGCAGCCAAGCTGACGGCGGGGAAGACGCCCAATGCCAGCGTTTTTTGCTTGCCAGCGAAGCGATAGCTCCAGCGCCAATACTTGCCCACTGGTTTGACGTGCAGGTACAGGCCCTGCCCGTCGGCGTGCTTTTTACCGCCTGCGAAGCTGGGGTCGTGTTTGATGCTCGCCACGAAGGTTGCGGTAAGTGCCATGTGCGCCCTGTTGTTGGTATCTGTTTCGCTGGCATGCCCGGGTGCCAACAGAAATACCAATTTTTTGTTGGTATGTCATGGTACTTAATGACATCGCATGAGGCAAAGAAAAACCCGCCCCCTCTCGGGAAGGGGCGGGTTTTGAGACGTTCTGGGACGGTGCGAAGCGTCGTTGTGGCGGAGACTGTGAGATTCGAACTCACGGACGGTTGCCCGTCGGCAGTTTTCAAGACTGCTGGTTTAAACCACTCACCCAAGTCTCCGGGAGGGAAGGCGCGAATTCTAGCCGACTGCGGGTGCTGATTTTTTCAGCATGCCCCGGGTCTCGATGAACTTCACCACATCGGCCACGCCTGCCAGGGTTTTGAGATTGGTCATCACAAACGGCTTGAGGCCCTGGGCGTTGGTGCGCATGCGGGTGGTATCGGCGTGCATCACGTCCAGGTTGGCGCCCACGTGGGGGGCCAAGTCGGTCTTGTTGATGATGAACAGATCGCTCTTGGTGATGCCGGGGCCGCCTTTGCGGGGGATTTTCTCGCCAGCGGCCACGTCGATCACGTAGATGGTGAGGTCCGAGAGCTCGGGGCTGAAGGTGGCGGCCAGGTTGTCCCCGCCACTTTCCACAAACACGATGTCGGCGTTGGGAAACTCGCCCAACATGCGGTCGATGGCTTCGAGGTTGATGGAGCAGTCTTCGCGGATGGCGGTGTGGGGGCAGCCGCCGGTTTCCACACCCAGGATGCGTTCGGCGGGCAGGGCACCGCTCACTGTCAGCAGGCGTTGGTCTTCCTTGGTGTAGATGTCGTTGGTGATGGCGATGAGGTCGTATTCATCGCGCATGGTCTTGCACAGCATTTCCAGCAGCGTGGTCTTGCCGGAGCCCACGGGGCCGCCGATGCCGACGCGCAGCGGGGGCAGGTTTTTGGTGCGGTTCGGGATGTGGTGCAGTGTGTTGGTCATGGCGTAATTTACTATCAAATCAATAGCTGCTAGCGCAGGATTCGCAAGCGCTAGGAGCGAAAAAGTCTTGAATATTGCACTTCGTGCTGGGCGCTCAGGATGGCCAGCATCGGCGAGAAGGCCTGGCGCTCGCTATCCATCAGGCCTATGGCGTGGTCGGCGGCGGCAGGTATGGCATCGGCCAGTTTTGCGAGGATGCGCTGGCCTGCGCTTTGGCCCAGCTGCATGGATTTGAGGGCGGCCTGCACCATGTTTTCGGCCCAGCCGAAGGCGTAGGCCAGCAGAACATCGCGCACGGGCGCCTGGGTGGTGGAGGCGGCCAGTGCAAATGCCACGGGGTATGTGGGGGGCAGGGCGGCCAGGTGGCGGATGGCGGGCAGGGACTCTTCGTTACCCTGGTGCTGGTTGCGCAGCCAGTCGGTCATCGACCGGCCCATCTGCTCGGTCTGCAGGCGCAGTTCGCTCGTTTCGCGGGTGTGTAGCACCCAGTCGTTGAGTTCGCGCACGTGCGCCCAGTCGGCGCGGCGCCAGGCGCCTGCTGCTTTGGCGATGAGGGCCATGTCGCCGCGCGCCTGCGTGATGTGCAACTGGTCCAGCAGCCAGTCGCCCACGGCGGTTTCGCTGGCGAGGCCCGCGTTTTCAATGGCGCTTTCCAGCCCTTCGGAATACGAGAACCCGCCCACGGGCAGCGCGGGGGAAGCGAGCCACATCAGCTGCAGGAAGCTGGCGGCGGGCAGGCGCGCGGGGCGGTCCAGGCGCATGGAGCGGGGAGTCAGTGGTCGTGGTTGCAGTGGGGGCCGTGCACATGCCCCTGGGCCACCACGGGGATGGATACGGTGCGCCCGGGGCCTGGGGCTGCGGTGTTTGCTGCTGCGTGGCTGTGATCATGGCTGTGATCGTGATCGTGATCGTGATCGTGATCGTGATCGTGATCGTGATCGTGATCGTGCCCATGGTCATGTCCGTGGTCATGCCCACCATGGTGGTGCCCGCCACCGTGTCCCGCCGCATAGGCCCCGCCTTCGGGTTCAAAGGGCAAGTTCTGCTCAGTCACGATCAGGTGCATCGCGCGCAGCATGTCAGCCAGCACGTGGTCGGGTTCGATCTTGAGGTGGTCGGGCTGCAGCTCGATGGGCACGTGCCGGTTGCCCAGGTGGTAGGCGGCGCGGGTCAGGTCGAAGGGGGTGCCGTGCTGTGTGCTGTGCGTGATGACCAGCACGGGCTGCGGTGCGGCGATGACGCGGACCATGGAGCCGTCTTCGGCCACCAGCACGTCACCGCCGCGCACCAGCGTGCCGCGCGGCAGGAAGATGCCCAGTTCGCGCCCGGCGGAGTCGGTGGCGGCAAAGCGGCTTTTCTGGCGCACGTCCCAGTCCAGCTCGATGGTGGTGGCGCGCTTGACCAGTATGGGCGCAAGGCCCTTGCCTTGGGGGATGAGTTTGGAGGCTTGGATCATGGAGATTCTTTGTTGCAGCGGGCAAACGTGCATTGTGTGCCAGGGGCTCAACCCTGGGCAGCGCGTTTGTTTACAGCGTACGGGTCATGAAGAAGCTGTAAGGGTCGAGGCAGTAGCCGGCAAAAGGGCCGCATTCGACGAAGCCGTTCTGCAGGTAGAGCTGCCGCGCGGGTTCGAAGAAGGGTTGCGTGCCGGTCTCCAGGCTCACGCGGGCAAAGCCGCGTGCACGGGCCTCTTGCAGCAAATGGTTCAGGAGCTGGCGCGCAATGCCCCGGCCGCGATGGCGGGTGCTGGTGCGCATGGATTTGAGTTCAGCGTGGCCGGCATCGAGCCGCTTGAGCGCGCCCGTGCCCACCAGCATGTCGCCATCCACTCCGGTCAGCCAGGCAGACCAGAACGCGATGTTCGGCTGACGCAGCTGGTCCATGTCCAGCGCGTGCACGCTTTCAGGCGGTGAAACGGCACGCATGTCCACCAGGTGCTCTTGCATGAAGGCTTCAATGCGCGGGTCGCTCAGGTCGTCCAGGCGGATCATCAGGTCTTGCAATACGGCGCTCATGGGACGTGGGCCTCAGAACAAAAAGTAGCGCTGCGCCATGGGCAGCACGGTGGCGGGCTCGCAAGTGAGCAGCTGCCCATCTGCGCGTACCGAATAAGTCTGCGCGTCGATTTCCATCTTGGGCGTGTAGCTGTTGTGCACCATGTGCTGCTTGCGCACGCTGCGGATGTTGCGCACCGCGCTCAGCGTTTTGCGCAGGCCGAAGCGCTCACCGATGCCCGCCGCCAAACCTGCCTGCGAGACAAAGGTGAGGGAGGTCTTGGCAATCGCTCCGCCAAACGCGCCAAACATCGGCCGGTAGTGCACGGGCTGGGGCGTGGGGATGGAGGCGTTCGGGTCACCCATCGCCGCCATGGCGATCAGGCCGCCCTTCAGGATCAGCGCGGGCTTCACGCCGAAGAATGCGGGCTTCCAGATGACGATGTCGGCCCATTTGCCCACTTCGAGCGAACCCACTTCATGGCTGATGCCGTGGGCGATGGCGGGGTTGATGGTGTACTTGGCCACGTAGCGCTTGATGCGCGTGTTGTCGTTGCGGGCGCTGTCGCCTTGCAGGCTGCCGCGCTGCACCTTCATCTTGTGCGCGGTTTGCCAGGTGCGCAGGATGACTTCGCCCACGCGGCCCATGGCCTGGCTGTCGCTGGACATCATGCTGATGGCGCCCAGGTCGTGCAGGATGTCTTCTGCGGCAATCGTCTCCTTGCGGATGCGGCTTTCGGCAAAGGCCAGGTCTTCGGCAATGCTGGCATCGAGGTGGTGGCACACCATGAGCATGTCCACATGCTCGTCGAGCGTGTTGTGCGTGTACGGCATGGTGGGGTTGGTGGAGCTGGGCAGGAAGTTGTCCTCGCCCACCACGCGCAGGATGTCCGGTGCGTGTCCTCCCCCCGCGCCTTCGGTGTGGAAGGCACAGATGCTGCGCCCGCCCACGGCGGCAATGGTGTTCTCCACAAAGCCCGATTCGTTGAGCGTGTCGCTGTGGATGGCCACCTGCGTGTCGGTTTCTTCGGCCACGTCCAGGCAGTTGCTGATGGCCGCGGGCGTAGTGCCCCAGTCTTCGTGCAGCTTGAGGCCAATGGCGCCTGCGTTGATCTGCTCATGCAGGGCATCGGGCAGGCTGGCGTTGCCTTTGCCGAGAAAGCCCAGGTTCATCGGGAAAGCGTCGGCGGCCTGCAGCATGCGCTCCATGTTGAAGGGGCCCGACGTGCAGGTGGTGGCCAGCGTGCCCGTGGCGGGGCCGGTGCCGCCGCCCAGCATGGTGGTCACGCCGCTGGCCAGGGCCTCTTCAATCTGCTGCGGGCAGATGAAGTGGATGTGGCTGTCGATGCCGCCTGCAGTGACGATGTTGCCCTCGCAGCTGATGACCTCGGTGCCGGGTCCGATGATGATGTCCACGCCGGGCTGCGTGTCGGGGTTGCCGGCTTTGCCGATGGATGCGATGCGGCCTGCGCGCAAGCCGATGTCGGCCTTGAAGATGCCGGTGTGGTCCACAACGAGGGCATTGGTCAGCACCGTGTCCACCGCCCCCTGGGCGTTGCTGCGCTGGCTTTGTGCCATGCCGTCGCGAATGGTCTTGCCGCCGCCAAACTTCACCTCTTCGCCGTAGCTGCCTGCGCGCAGCGTGTGATCGGCTTCGACTTCGAGAATGAGTTCGGTGTCGGCCAGGCGCACGCGGTCGCCCACGGTGGGGCCAAACATTTCGGCGTAGGCGCGTCGTCCAATGGTTGCCATGGTGGGGTGCTCCGCTTTCCGGTGGGCGATAAATACTATTGTTTTAATAGCTGCTAGCGCTTATCCATAAAGCGCTAGAGGCCAATTTGGCTCAAATCTTGGCGGTTCGGTGCTAGAGCGCACCCTGCGTGAGGCCCTGAAAGCCGAACACGCGGCGGTCGCCGGCGTAATCCACCAGCTCCACGGTGCGCTCCTGGCCGGGCTCAAAGCGCACGGCGGTACCCGACGCAATGTGCAGCCGCATGCCGCGCGCAGCCGCGCGGTCAAAGCCCAGCGCATTGTTGGTTTCGGCAAAGTGGTAGTGCGAGCCCACCTGGATCGGGCGGTCGCCGGTGTTGCGCACCACCAGCGTGAGGGTGCGGCGGCCGGTGTTGAGCGGGTGTTCGCCGGGTTCGGTGAAGAGTTCGCCTGGGATCATTGCGTGCTCCTGGTGGGTCAACGGGTCAGGCCATTTGCGCGAGCAGCGCACCACCGAACACTGCCACGCCCGCACCTGCGGCGCGCGCCAGCCACACATGGCGGTGGCGCAGTGCCCAGCCCGCCGCGAGGCCCGTGCCATGCAGCAGCACGGTGGCGGTCAGCATGCCCGCCAATGTTTGCCAGGCGCTGCCGCTGCCTGCCAACTCGTAGCCATGGGCCACGCCGTGGAAGACTGCGAACACGCCCACACCCAGCGCCGCCAGCAGTCCGGGCACGCGCAGGCGCGACACGACCAGCAGGCCTGTGACCAGCAGCGACGCAGCAATCATCGGCTCCACAGCAGGCAGCGCCACGCCCCGCAGGCCCAGCACGGCGCCCACCAGCAGCATGGCCGCAAAGCCCACGGGGCCCCATAGCAGTTCGCGCCCGGCGCTGCGCGCGGCCAGGGCGCTCCACAGGCCCACGGCCACCATGGCGGCCAGGTGGTCCAGGCCGAACAGGGGGTGGGCAAGGCCGCTGAAGAAACTGTTGTGGATGTGGGATTCAGCGCCTGTATGGGCGTTGGCGCACGTGCTGATTGCGCTGGCAGCTATGAAAAGGAGAGCGGCTGTGTGGCGGTGTGAGAGTGCGATGCGCATGGGGGCTCCACTGAGAGAACGAGGGACAGAGAGAAAGGGGGTCAGACGATCGGTTGATGGACGGTGACCAGCTTGGTGCCGTCGGGGAAGGTGGCCTCGATCTGGATGTCCGGAATCATCTCGGCGATGCCGTCCATCACGTCCGCGCGGGTGAGCACGGTGCGGCCCTCGCTCATCAATTGCGCCACGGTCTTGCCGTCGCGGGCGCCTTCCATCACGGCGGCGCTGATCAGGGCCATGGCCTCGGGGTAGTTGAGCTTGAGGCCCCGGGCTTTGCGGCGCTCGGCCAGCAGGGCGGCGGTAAAGATCAGCAGCTTGTCTTTTTCGCGAGGAGTTAATTCCATTTCGTTTCACTCATTGCTGGGGTCGTTAGCTCGCGCGGCCGCGGCGCGGCCGAGCGCGAGGGGTGAGTTCCATGGTGTACCGGGTGATCTGGTGGAAGCGAATCCATCATAGGCAGCAAGCCCCGTGCCCGCCATACGTCATCTGGCGCAGGGGCTGTGCTCATGTGGGTTGGCAGTGGCATGGAAACTGCACCGGAAGGGGTTAACGCCGCCATTGCCCATGCCTCCTCACGCCGCCTCTATCGCCCCCGCTGACGCCGCACCGTTGCAGCCGACAGAGCCGGGCATGGCTGCACATGAACCCCAGCAGGCCCCGCAACAGGTGGTCAAGGTCCGGCGCGACTACAACAGCTGGGTCGCCACCGAGACCATGGAGGACTACGCACTGCGCTACACCCCCCAGCGCTTTCGCAAGTGGTCCGAATGGCGGGTGGCCAACACGGCGTTCGGTGCGGCCTCGTTCCTGATCCTGGAAGCCGTGGGCGCCACGCTGCTGGTGCAGTACGGCTTCATCAATGCCTTCTGGGCCATCGTGGCCACGGGGCTCATCATCTTCCTGGCGGGGCTGCCCATCAGCGTGTATGCGGCGCGCTATGGGGTGGACATGGACCTGCTCACGCGCGGCGCGGGGTTTGGCTACATCGGCTCCACGCTCACCTCGCTGATCTACGCGAGCTTCACCTTCATCTTCTTCGCGCTGGAGGCTGCCGTGATGGCCTACGCGCTGGAGCTCGCGCTCGACATCCCGCCCACCTGGGGTTACCTCATCTGCGCCATTGTGGTGATTCCACTGGTCACGCATGGCGTGTCGGCCATCAGCCGCCTGCAGGTGTGGACACAGCCGCTGTGGCTGGTGATGCTGGTGGTGCCGTTTGTGTATGTGATCGTGCGCGATCCTGGTGCGTTTTCTGGCATCGCGCACTACGGTGGTGAATCAATGCGGGGCGCCACATTCCAGCTGCCCTTGTTTGGTGCGGCGCTCACGGTCGGTATTGCGCTCATTACCCAGATGGGGGAGCAGGCCGACTACCTGCGCTTCATGCCCGCATCCACCCCCGCCACACGTGGGCGCTGGTGGCTGGGCGTGCTGGTGGGCGGGCCGGGCTGGGTGGTGCTGGGCGTGCTCAAGATGCTGGGCGGTGCGCTGCTGGCCTACCTGGCGCTCACCCACATGGTGCCGGCCGACCGTGCGGTAGACCCGAACCAGATGTACCTGGCCGCGTATGAGTATGTGTTCCCCCACTACGGCTGGGCGGTGGCGGCCACGGCGCTGTTTGTGGTGATCTCGCAGCTCAAGATCAATGTGACCAACGCCTACGCAGGCTCGTTGGCGTGGTCGAACTTCTTCTCGCGCCTTACCCACAGCCACCCGGGGCGCGTGGTGTGGGTGGTGTTCAACACCCTCATCGCCTTCATGCTGATGGAGATGAACGTGTTCCGCGCCATGGGCGAGGTGCTGGGGCTGTACTCCAACATCGCCATCGCCTGGATCATGTCGGTGGTGGCCGACCTCGTCATCAACAAGCCGCTGGGTCTGTCGCCCAAGGGCATCGAGTTCAAGCGCGCGCACCTGTACGACATCAATCCAGTGGGCGTGGGCTCGATGGCGCTCGCGTCCATCCTGTCCATCAGCGCGCACCTGGGCCTGTTCGGACCGCTGCCGCAGGCGTTCTCGGCGGTGATTGCGATGGCGGTGGCCTTTGTCACCGCACCGCTCATTGCCTGGGCCACTGGAGGGCGCTACTACATTGCGCGCCAGCCCGATCCCGCTGCGGTGACCGATGTGGTGGCGGTGCCCATGCACGGTCCGGTCAGCGGCAAACAAGGTGCTGACCTGGGCAGCAACGTGCGCTACACCGTGCAGCGCTGCGTGATCTGCGAGCGCGAGTACGAAGCCCCGGACATGGCCCAGTGCCCTGCTTACCGGGGGGCTATCTGCTCGCTGTGCTGCACGCTCGATGCGCGCTGCGGCGACCTGTGCAAACCCCACGCGAGCATGGCGGTGCAATGGTCGGCCGCGCTGCGCTGGGTGATGCCGCGCGCCATGTGGCGCTACCTGGACACGGGCCTCGGTCACTTCCTGCTGCTGATGCTGGTGATAGCGCCGCTGCTGGCCTCGGTGATGGGGCTGCTGTACCACCAGGAGCTCAACACCATCGCCCAGGCGGCCACTGACACCGAGGTGATGGCGGCACCCGAAGGGGCGCTGCGCTCGGGCCTGCTCAAGGCCTATCTTGCACTGCTGGTCATTTCGGGCATCGTGGCCTGGTGGCTGGTCCTGGCGCACAAAAGCCGCCAGGTGGCTCAGGAGGAATCCAACCGCCAGACCGGCCTTCTGGTGCGCGAGATCGAACTGCACCGCCAGACCGACGAGGCCCTGCAGACCGCGCGCAGCGTGGCCGAGCAGGCGCGCCAGGTGGCCGAAGAAGCCAAGCGCGCCGCCGACCAGGCCAACCACGCCAAAAGCCGCTACATCAGCGCCATCAGCCACGAGATCCGCACGCCGCTCAACTCCATCTTGGGCTACGCGCAGCTCATGGGCGAGGACGCGGGCGTGCCCCCGCACCGCAAGCAGGCGGTGCATGTGATCCGCCGGGGGGGCGAGCACCTGCTCTCGCTCATCGAAGGTACGCTCGATATTGCGCGCATCGAATCCGGCAAGCTCACGCTGGACGTGACGCCCATGCGTTTTGCCGATGGCCTGCACGAGATGGCCAGCCTGTTTGAACTGCAGGCCGCGGCCAAGGGTCTGGCCTTCCAGTTTGATGTGCTGGGCGTGATTCCGGAAGTGGTGCGTGCCGACGAAAAGCGCCTGCGCCAGATCCTCATCAACCTGCTGGGCAACGCCGTCAAATTCACCGCGCACGGCACCGTCACGCTGCGCGTGCGCTACGCCCGCGAGATGGCACGCATCGAGGTGCAGGACACGGGGCCGGGCCTCACGGCCGAGGAGATCGAGCGCATCTTCGAGCCCTTCGCTCGCGGCGGCTCGGGCGGTGGCAACACTGCAGCCGCGCCGGGCGCAGGACTGGGCCTGACCATTGCCAAGATGCTCACCGCGCTCATGGGCGGCGAGCTGACGGTGAGCAGCACGCCGGGCGTGGGCTCGGTGTTCCACGTCAAGCTGTTTCTGCCCGAGGTGCATGGGGATGCGCTGGGCAAGGCGGCGGCGCCTGTGGCTGCGCAAGCCCAGCGCGCGCGCAGAAGGTATGCCGGCGAGCGCCGCCGCATCCTGGTCGTGGACAACGAAGAGCCTGACCGCGAACTGCTGGTGCAACTGCTCGAACCCCTGGGCTTTGAGCTGCGCCAGGCGGCCAGCGGCCACGATGCGCTGGACCTGCTGGCCACGGGCTACCGGCCGCATGCGATCTTCATGGACCTGGCCATGCCGGGCATTGATGGATGGGAGACGCTGCGGCGCGTGCGGCAGATGCGGTTGGACGTGCAATGTGCCATCGTCTCCGCCAATGCCTTCGACAAGGCGCTGGACAATGACGTGGAGATCAGCCCCGAAGACTTTATCGTCAAGCCCGTGCGCCACAGCGAGCTGCTGGACTGGCTGGAGCGCCGTTTGGTCTTGCAGTGGCAATACGGCGAAGCCGATATGACCCCCGACTTGCCTGCGGCAGCGGATGCGCCCCTCACGTACCCCGACACCACCGCCCTTGCCGCCTTGGCCCAGGCGGTGGCGCTGGGCTACTACCGTGGCATCCTCAACACGCTGGACGACATTGAACGCAGCCAGCCCGCGCACAGCGCTTTTGTGGGCACCATGCGGCAGCTGGCCAAGCAGTTCCAGTTCGATGCCATGGGCCAGATCCTGGAGCAGGCGCCATAGTGATGACCACCGCCAACCCATCTTCCTTGCACGCGTCTGCAGCGCCCGGTGCAGCGCTGGACCGCACCGACAGCGATGTGGTGCTGATCGTGGACGACGTGCCCGACAACCTGGCCGTGCTGCACGACGCGCTGGATGAATCGGGCTACACCGTGCTGGTCGCCACGCATGGCGAGGCGGCCTTGCAGCGTGCCGCGCAGGCCCTGCCCGACATTGTGCTGCTCGACGCCATGATGCCCGGCATGGACGGTTTTGAAGTCGCCCGGCGCCTGAAGGCATCGCCCGCCACGGCGCACATCCCCATCATCTTCATGACGGGCCTGACCGAGACCGAGCACCTCGTGGCCGCGCTGGAGGCGGGTGGCGTGGACTACGTCACCAAGCCCATCAAGCCCCGCGAGGTGATGGCGCGCATGGGCGTGCACCTGGGCGCAGCCCGCAAGGCCCGGCAGGACGCCCGCCAGGCCCGCGAGGCGCGCAACGCGCTCGATGCGTTTGGCTACGCCAGTATCACCGTGCGTGCGTCGGACGGCCGCATCGTCTGGCAAACCCCGCTGGCGCGCGAGCTGCTGCAAAGTTACTTTGGCGAAGTGAGCCCCGATGGCACGCCCACCGCATTCGGCCAATGGGCACCCGAGCCCGTGCAGGCCTGGCTGCGCCGCCACGTGCTGGCCGACAACGCGGCCGAGCTGCTGGCTGCATCGCTGGCCGAGCCTCCCCGCCTGGCTGTGGAGCAGGGCGCCCGCCGCCTCACCTTCCGGCTGCACCAGCAGGCGGGGGACAGCGCCGGCGGCGGCGACTGGCTCATCGTGATGCGCGAGGTGTCCGACGCAAAAATCATCGAATCCATGAGCCTGTCCTTCAAGCTCACCGCGCGCGAGGCCGAGGTGCTGTACTGGGTGGTCAAGGGCAAGATCAATCGCGACATCGGCGACATCCTGGGCGCGAGCCCCGCCACGGTGAAGAAACACTTGGAGCGCGTGTTCGCCAAGCTGGGGGTGGAGACGCGCACCGCAGCGGCGGCCATGGCCATGAATCGCATCCGGCAGCTGCACCCGCAGTTTGAGGGATAGATTTTTGGTGTTTTTTGGCCGCTAGCGCTTGTTGCTAAAGCGCTGGTAGCTATGAATTTTGAAGAGCCAGTGTGACCGCCGTAGGCCGCGCGTCAGCGGCCCACAGCCTTCTCCAGCTCTTGCTTGTTCATTTTTGAGCGCCCTTTGATCCCCTGGCGTTTGGCGTCTTCGTAGAGCTGATCCCGGGTGCGCCCCTGCGGGCCACGGCGCGAGTTCCTGCCTCCGCGCACGGGCGCAGGCGTGGCACGCAGGGTCTGAGGGGCGGCGGTTTTACTTTCGCCGTGCTGTGCGCGTTCCTTGTTGACCGTGCGGGCCGCTATTTCCTCGGCCGTGTCTTCGTCCTTGCCGCGTTCCAGCAGGCTGTCCTTGATGTGTTCGTACTGGCGCTCGCGTTTGGCGCTCCAGGTTCCGCGTGGCATGGTGGGCTCCTTCGAGTGGCAGGGTGATGAGCGTTTCAGCTTAGGCCCTGGCCCGGCGGCCCCGGTCAGTGTTGCGCGGGGGCGGGTGTAGGACGCATGCCCCGCATGTCTTCTGAAGGGAGTGGTTCGCCCTAGTCCACTGAAACCGAGAAATCGGCTGTGCGCCGAGGTGGCAGCGGGTGCAGCGCAAGGCGCGGGCTGCGGCCAAGGCTGGCCGCCTTGGCAAAATCCGCAACGCAACGCAACGCAACGCAACGCAGCGCAGCGCAGCGATGCGCCTGCTGCCACCCCGGCTCGAAGGGTGAGGGTCTGGCAGGGCCGCCCTCGTCGTTGCCGTGCTCGCCGGGTGTGCAACCCGCCTGCGCCCGCCGCCTAGAGGGCGGCCCTGCCAGACCCTCACGAACAGCCGATTTCTCGGTTTCAGTGGCCTAGTTGGGTCAAAAAACGGCTGTAGCGCTTATTTGACAAGCGCTTATAGCTATTATTTTTGAATCAACTACATCCCCAGCGACTTCAGCAGCGCGTCCGTGTCGTCCTGCCCCCCCGCAGGCGGTGGCGCGGGCACGGGAGGGGCTTCTTGCGACTGGGCCATCAGCGCGTCGGCATCCGGCACTTCCTGCGCCTCGAAGTCGTAGAGCTTGATGAACTCGGTGCGGTCGATGGCCAGTTCCAGGTAGAAGATGTTGTTGTTGCTGGTGTAGAAGGTCACACGCCGGGCTTCGGGCTTGTCCAGGTTGGCGTCCACGCTCAGCATCACCTGCTTGTTCAGCACCAGCATCTTGGGCTGGTTCTGGGTGATGTGGGTCTGCAGCTCGCGGCGCACCTTGCCGGTGAAGTCGCCCACCACCTGGTTCATCAGCTCGCCCATCACATTGCTCACTTCGTCCGACGTGTAGGAGCTGACCAGATCGTCCTTGGACATGCCCATGTTCAGCAGGTAGTTGGCATACAGCTCCATCGCGGCCTGGGCCGAGAAGTTGATGATGACCAGCCCCGAGAAGCCGCCATCGAACAGCACAAAACAGCCGATGTCGGGCTTGAGGCACGTCTTGCTGATGCGTTGCACCATGCCGGAGTAGTGGATCTGGCTGTGGGTGGCCACGTTCAAGACCCGGGTGACGGAGTTGCACAGGCTGATCAGCAGATCTTCGGTGCCGTAGACGGGGGATTTATCGGGGAGGCTCATGGTGTGGGTAGGCATCTGCCAGGAAAAACAACAACAAAACTGCAACGCAGACAGAGCATAGGCGATGGCGCACCGCGAGGCCAGAGTGCTTTCCGTCCTGGTGCGCTCAGCTGCGGGTGTTGGCCGTGCGGTTCTTGGGCGCAGAACTTGCGTGCCCTTGATCCGGGTCATACCACGTTGGCGCCCTGGGCCCGCATGGGATGCAGCGGATTGACAACCAACCGGGCAGGCGTATCGTGCCTCCCATACCAAAAGAGAGGGGCGCCAGATGGGTGTTGTCTATAACTATGGGTTGGCCGATTTCCAATCGATTGCGGCGGGCGCAGCGGTTTTGGCCAGTGGGGGGGGCGGCAGCTACCACGACGCTTGTTCGATCCTTCAGGAGCTGGCTGGTCAGGGCTGGAGCGGCACGGTCACGGTGCAGGACTATGACGGCGCCACCAACGCCTGTGTGCTCGCCATCATGGGCTCGCCCGATGCGGCCGACAGCCTCACGCTGTCTGCGGTGCAGAACTCGGTCAGCAACACCGTGGCCGTGATGGAGGCCAGTACCGGTGCCCTGCTGGGCGCCTTGATCCCTGTGGAGATCGGGCCCATCAATTCGCTCGTGCCGCTCATTGGCGCGGCCATGTCGCAGGGCGCGGTCTGGGTGGTCAACGGCGATGGCGCCGGCCGTGCCGTGCCCGAACTGCCCCAGACCACCTTCACCGGCGGTGCGCAGCTTGCGCCGTGCCCCGCTGTGCTGGCCAGCGATGCCTCTACGCTGGTGGATCTGGAATCCGCCGTGCTGGGCGCCTCCACCGCTGCGCGCGTGGAGACCCTGGCGGGTGGCGTGGTGGCCGGGTTTGGCGGGTATTCGGGCATTGCCATGTGGCCCTCCAACGCGGGCAACGGCTTTGCGTTGTCGGGCAGCTACATACCGGGCACGCTGGAGCAGGCGCGGGGGCTGGGGCAGTTTCTGCTGCAGGCTGCCACGCCGCCCGCCACCGCTGCAGTGGCCGGTGCGATCACCACGATCACCGGCCGCTCTGCCAACGCGGTGGTGACCAATTTTTTCATCACCTCGGTCACGCAGTCCACGTCCAGCGCGTCGCTGGATTCGGGCATCATCCGCCTGGACAACACACAGGACCCGAGCCTGAGCACCGAGACGCACTATCTGTACAACCTGAACGAGAACCTCATCATGTACTCGTCTGCGAGCTTGGCGCCCGATGTCATCGCCCCCGACTCCATCTGCTACTACTCGGAAAGCACGGGCCGAGGCTTCTCCAACGCCAGTGACGACCTAGCCCTGTACTTTGACGCCGCCACGGGCAAAAGCACGGGCCAGATGGTGAGCGTGATCGCCGTACAAACGGCCCCCCAGCTTTACAACACCCCGGGAGTCGTGGCTTCGTTTGCCGGTTTGCTGCGCAACATGGGTTACGCCGGGGCGATGCCGTCGGCCTGAAGAATCAAGGGTTTTTGCCGCCATGGGTGATGAAGCAGACCTGAACAAGGAGCGGCTGGAGCTGGTGCTGGAGGCCGCCGGGCTGGACCTGTGGGAGAACGATCTGGTCAGCGGCCAGGTCACCCACAAGGCCACCAAGACCTTTGAGGAGCTGGGTTTTACCCAGGACGAAATCGTGACGGGCGTGCAGGACATCTTTGGCCTGTTCCACCCTGGCGACCTGGAAAGCGTCAAGCAGGCGGTGGCCGACCATGTGGCAGGCATCACACCGCAGTACCGTGCCGAGTTCCGGCTGCGCTCCAAGGCGGGCGAGTGGATCTGGTTTGCCAACTACGGCCGCATCATGGACCGAAGCAGCGCCACGCCCGGCAAGCGGTTGATTGGCGTCACCTTCAACATCCATGACCGCAAGCAGAAGGAAGACGAGATTGCGCAGATCAACCAGCAGCTGCTGGAGCAGAACAAGCTGCTGCAAGAGCTCAATACCGCGCTGGAGCTGCTGGCCGCCAATGACTCGCTGACGGGCCTGGCCAACCGGCGCACGCTGATGGAACTGGGCGCGAACGAATGCAAACGCACCGAGCGTTTTGACCACCCGCTGTCCCTGCTGGTGGTGGACATTGACCTGTTCAAGACGGTCAACGACGCCTGGGGGCACCTTGCGGGAGACCGCGTGATCTGCGCCGTGGCCCAGGCCTGCGCGGCGCGCAAGCGCAGTGGTGTGGACATCGTGGCGCGGTTCGGGGGCGAGGAGTTTGTGATCGTATTGCCCGAAACCGATGGCGTCAGCGCCCTGCGTGTGGCCGAATCACTGCGCCACGATGTGGCCGCGTTGAGCGTGCCCGTGAATGAGCAGGGTGCGAGCGCTTCGGTCACCGTGAGCATCGGTGTGGCCACGATGCACAAGGGCTCGGGCATCGGCTTTGAAGAGCTGGTCAACCGTGCCGACAAGGCCCTGTACCGCGCCAAGGGCACGGGGCGCAACGCCGTGTACTGCGCCGATGTGCAGCAGGGTGGGGCCCCTGCGGTCCATGTACTCATCGAGCCGGACGAAGACGCAGACGGCGTTATTACCGCCTGAGCACCGTCCGCTCCTCACTCCTCGCTCGTCCACTCCACCTGCACGCCCAGGCTGCGCAGGTTCTCCACGAAGTGCGGGTGGGCGCGGCGGATGGGTGTGGCGTTGCGGATCTCCGAGCGCCCGGGGGTGCTCGCCGCCACCATGAAGAGCGCAATCGCCACGCGGATGATGTAGGGGCTCTCGACCACGGCCGGGGTCAGCGGGTTGCCGCCAAAGGTCACCAGCCGGTGCGGGTCGGACTGGAACACATGCGCGCCAAACTTCGACAGCTCGCCCGCCCAGCCTAAAGCGCCGTCGTACACCTTGTTCCAGAACAGCGCATTGCCCTCGGCCCGCACACCCAGGGCGATGAAGATGGGCAGCAGGTCCACCGGAAAGTACGGCCAGGGCGCCGCCTCCACCTTGGTCAGCACATTGCTGGTGAACGGCGTCTGCACCTTGAGCGGGCCCGCGCAGTGCGCGCGCGACCAGCCGTCCTCGTGCGTGATCGTGACGCCAAACTTGGCAAAGGTGCGGTCGATGAGCGGAAAGTTCTCGGGCGCGCTGTTCTTCACCACCACGTCGCCCCCCGTGATCGCACCCAAGGCGAGGAAGGTGGTGATCTCGTGAAAATCTTCGTCAAAGCGGAACTCGCCACCGCGCAGGGTGGTGCCGCCGTGCACAGTGATGCGCGACGTGCCCATGCCCTCAATGCGCACGCCGATCATGGTCATGAAGCGGCAGAACTCCTGCACATGCGGCTCCGACGCGGCATTGGTCAGCACCGACGTGCCTTCGGCCGTGGCGGCGCACAGCACGAAGTTCTCGGTGGTGGTGACCGATGCGTAGTCCAGCCAGTGGTGGTTGGCCTGCAGCCGGCCCGCGCTGCGGATCAGCAGCGAGCCCTCGGCCCGTTCCACCGTGCCGCCAAAGCGTCGGAACACCTCCACATGCGGATCAATCTCGCGCACGCCCAGGGTGCAGCCCTTGACGTTGTCCTCCAGCCGCGCCACGCCAAAGCGCGCCAGTAGTGGGGGCACCAGCATGATGGACGAGCGCATCTCTTCGGGCAGGCGGTGGAGGGCGGCGTCGAACGTGGTGGCGTGATGGTGCAGGTCGAGCGTGCCGGTGGCATGGTTCATGCGCACATCGCTGCCCAGGGTGCGGAAGATGTCGAGGATCTTGCGCACATCGGTGATGTCGGGCACGCCGAGCAGCCTGAGCGGCTCGTTGGTAAGCAGCGTGGCGCAAAGCACGGGCAGCACCGCGTTCTTGTTGGCAGAAGGAATGATGCGGCCCCGCAGCGGGGTGCCGCCGTGGACGACGAGGTTGGACATGGGGAGGGAGGAGAGGCCTGGCGGGCCAGGGGTTGCGCGAGGTCGATACTCTAACTGGGTTGGGGTTTTGGTGTGTTTAGGGGCGGTGTGCCTGGTTTGTGGGCGGAGGCCGGGGAGCGCGCCCGGCAGCGCGGTAACTTTCTTTCGCGTCGCCGAAAGAAAGTCACCAAAGAAAGGGCGACCCCCAGTCTGCGACCCCTTCGCGGTGCGAAGGGGCAAACCTGCGTCGGGGCGGTTGCGGGGTGCGCCGCAGAACTCACTGCGCGCCTGCGGCGCTCCGCTCGAACAACTGCGGCGAGTCAGAGCACGAAGCATGGGCGCTCCGACGCCCATGCCACCCCGCAACCGCCCCGCCGCAGGCGCAGCCAGCAGGGGGGTTGGGCACCCGAATATCCAACAGCCGAACAGCCACACGGGCCTTTGCTTCGCTCGGCCTCACCTCGCGGGCGCAAGCGCCACGCGCTGCGCAAACTGGGCCGAGCGAAGCAATGGCCCGAATGGATGTCC